>JACKZZ010003109.1_pt1 | contig 15174 bp, 16 predicted proteins | sample 8027871 | NCBI WGS metagenome assembly JACKZZ01 (sample SAMN15724774, study PRJNA655200) | protist metagenome | isolation source: fluorescence activated cell sorting (FACS) single amplified genomes of... | place: USA: West Boothbay Harbor, Gulf of Maine | collected 2000-07-19
ACCGGTCAAGCAAACTAATTGTTAGTTGATACTAGTATGTATCAGCGTGCAAACTATCTGGTATGAATACATGTTAAGTTTATTAATATATATGTAAAGTTAGACATAGATAGAGAAATGAACATCTATGTAATTGAAAACCAATATGACTCTGTTGTTGACTTGTTAAACGTATATGCCCTTAACCGGGATGTGCGGATAAACCCTATGTGGAACTGATCATTCCCTTTGCCCGGTTTGACAAGAAGATAGTCTCGACCAGCTTATAATGTATGACCATAGGGTCAGTCACGACCACCTTTATATAATAAGGTCAGTCACGACCACCTTATGGTCATACATTATAAGTCCGTCAGTGGATAGTATTGGTTGGATATGATGCACACAATTTGTTTGGATTGTACTACTTGTGATAAAAGGATAAAGCAAAATATCGATTAAGGTTGAGTTTTATCAAGTGGGGTCTCATAGCTTGTCTATAGATTGCGCGAAATCAGTAGCTCTGAAAACAATCCCAGGGGACGCCCTGTTTTTTTCGTTACGTATGTCGTTACATGTTTTTTTGTAGAAAAATTGATACCACATTCATTATTATAAACTCCTACATTAATATATTTTAAACCGCTATATAATGGACGAGAACGACCTTACGACACTGACCTTTTACCGACTCTGTTGGTCTTATGACATAGATGGACTAATGAATACGTTCGGGGATGTATTTGATAGTAGTAGTATAGATATGGATTACGCATATTTCATGGTATATACTCGTAAATATCGCGTCAAAAAGCCCGATGATTGTGAACCCATTCTAACATGGTTACTTGATATAGAGCCAGATATCAACGTAGGTAGAATAGAGAATGATTACAGCGCAGATGAACATATACCAAATGATGCCTTACTATTGGCTTGTAACAATGGGCATATTGAAGTAATGAAATGGCTATTTACAGAAGTGCCGTATTTAGCTTCGTTCAAGAATAGATGTTATATATGTCGCATATTTGAATTAAGTTGTTGTAATAGCAACTTAGATATTACAAAAATTATATTTGAGAAATTAGCAGACTATATTAGTGTAAGGGTTCTTATTCTTAATCAAGCATACAGAAATGCGATACATCATCAAAATCCACAAACAGCAGAATGGTTATTACAAATAAATCCAACCATTAATATAGAAGCGGACGACCAGTCATTCTCAATCTAAGTATATTGATAAAAATCATAAAAAACTCAGGGGACGCCCTGTTTTTTTATCAATAATTATTTTTCAAATAATATTTTCTATTTAATAAATAATCTAAAACGATACTAATTTTAGATTATTATTTTCTTAATTTATGTCTCACTATTTGTTGTAGTCTTTTTTTGTAGTAATTTAATTTCTTCAATATTCCGTATTGTTTGCATAATATTACGAATAGTTTCATTACCTTCTGCAATGTTCTCAATAAGTTCATCTTGCTCTTTTTTTGACTCGATACTCATTACAAGATCTGTAATAAAATAAGTCATATCTTCTGAAAACGGTTGCATACAGGAGTCATTATTTGATTTAGTTTCTTCCATTATGTTAGTTATCTATATACTATTTATTAATATGTATATTTAAGTTATTTGTATTATATATTTATAATGGTTAATGTTTTCTTGTTTTACGTTTTCTTTTAGAAGACTTACGATAATAGCCTTTGGTGCGTCGAGTTTTCTTAGATTTTGTTCTTTTTTTCTTAGATTTTGTTCTCCGGGAACGTAATTTACGACTTCCTCCTACCATATTGTCATCATCTACTGCAACAATAACCCAATTTTCAAATGCGTCTTTGTTTCTGTTTCCATTATATTCATCTACGTTCCCTGAATGTATATACCTAAACGTAGGAAATCCTGTTGGAGGCGTTCCCAATTTACCATCAAATGCGTCACTTGTCATCATAGTTCCACACAAAGTATTAATTACTGCGTATGTTTCCACATTACTTTTATTTTCCATACTTTTATCAAATTCTGCCCATTCATCTTTGGCATCATCACAATGTCCACACCCCTCCATATAAATAAAGACAAACACGTTACTATTATTGTCTATAGCCTTTTTTAGATTATCAATCTTTTTCTTATTTCCTCCTACTATTCCATCTATTGTGTGTTTAGAACCTTTAAATTTTTCATACATTTTCTTTTATATACTATAATACTATATAATAATCATGTTGAATAAATATTTTATGACATTATATTATATATAAATTATAATGTATATTACACCTATATTTCTTATAATAATTATTGCAATGATGTTGGGATTATATTACTGCCTTACAATGACTTCAAATAAAATAAAGGAAACTTTTGTAGATTCTCCTAATCAGGAAGAAAAGGAGATATATGGAAGTTCTAGAGATCCTGTATGCCCAGATACTCTTATAGAGAGAGATGGAAAAATAGTCCTTTTTTCTTCTAACCTAGAGAAAGTTCCGGGAGTAAACCCAATAATATTTGATAATTTAGAAGAATATGTAGAGTTTACAGAATGGCAAAGAAGTAAGGGAATAACATGTCCTGTTTTATATTTACAAAATACAAATGATGCTCAAGGAAACAATGTATACAAAGTTAGACCAAGTATTATTGATCCCCAAGGAGGTCTTCCCCCTGTTGTCTCCAGACCAGACCCTCAAATTAATATTATAGAAAACAGCAATCCAAATGAAAAGCCTGGAGTTAATATACAAGATGTGAATGATACAATGTATTTTAGAAACGGTGGTGGAAATATTACGGGAGAACAAGCATTAAATACTGGACCACATAACATTGGATATGTTAATGCAAATCTTCCAAATAATAATAATGAAATCCCAGGATTTACTCAAAGTGATTTTTATCAAGGAACTATTACTCCAATGGATGTAGCATTAAAAAAACAACAAGAACAAGATGTAAGCCCAAGTGCGACGGATTCAAACTGGGGAGGTGAAAATTATACAAATTCTATGATTGAACAAGGAGCATATGAAGGAAGAACAGTAAAAATGTAAACCCTACAAATATAAATAAAGTAATAATATTATTAATAATTACTTTATTTTACATCTTACTTCGTATCAATATAATTGAGGGAGGATTCCAACGACTTACGAGCATCCTCGAGAGATTGTATTCTCTCTGCTGTTTCAGCTACTTTTTTATCATCATCTGAATTTATATTTTGAAGTTCTGCTAATGTATCCAATTTTATTAATTCAAATAATTCATCACATTTAATTATTAATTTTTCATAATCTTTTCTATATTTTACTACTTGAAGTGAATCTTCTACTTTGTTAACAAGAGTTTCTATATCTTGTGCTAATTTGGGAACATCACTTGCACTTCCAGTAAAACCTTCTAATCCAACTGCACTATTATTTAATACATCACTCATATATACAGCCTGCAGGTCTAAGTAATTAAATATACAATATAAAACCAACATGGCTACTGCAAAAAGTATTGCTATCCTAACAGTTATATCCATAATAGATTCAAGTATTTCTATAGTATATTGAATTATATTATTTTTTAATGCATATCGAAATATTTATTAAAGTTGAGTTGTTTCCAGTGTAATAGCTCCTTTGTTTAATGCACTTAATTTCCTTCCAAGATTCGCTGATTCTTGTAAAACCTTTTTGGTATTGTCTTGATTTTTTATAATTTCTTTTAAATCAAATAAGCAAGACAACTTTGTTGCTTCTAAATAATCTCCACCATACTTAAGTGTTTGTTTATAACTATCTTTATATTTAGATATATGTAGTTTATCTTCTAGTTGAGTAACTTTTTCACTTAAATTGTCGTTTAATTTATTAACACTTTTATCATCTGCGTTAAAACCCTCTACAACTTTAGGTATAGATTTAAAATCACTCAAAAAACCTGTCATAATACTTGCTGAAATGACAACTAACATAAATATAATAATCTCACTTGTAATCATTTATACTATATATTATACTTGGAATTATATATTATATCATAGAACATAATTAATTTTCATTTGTTTTTACAGACAAGAACTTAGGTATATTTGAAACCACTGTTTTACTTATTTTGCGAGTTTGTCCAGAAGACGTTTCGTAAGTTATATCTTTTAAACATTGATTATCTTTCTCAAGAGCAGATATAAGAATAGGAATAGTTTCATATTTATTAATTATACATTGTGCTGATACAGTGCTTACATTTGGTATCTGTGATAACATAATTACTCCTATATTATTTGGGGTTAGATTATCCTTTTTACATGCCTTTACTACATTTTGATAAGACTCTACGCTCGTTTCATTTATTGGGGAGATATTAAATCCACCAGATAAATCAGTAATCAAATTATTATATAATTTAAATACAGGTTTCATCATTTTTAAACACATATTACACAATAAACATGCCGATTCAGATACATTAGTTGTTTTAAACACACTAAATCCTTTACTAAACATGAGTGAAACGATACTCGAATAAGCCATTTGTCGAGAGATAGTATCAACTGAATCAGTTTGTATTATTCCTTCAATAAGATATAAAATCCGATGATTTGGAATTAGAGAATTAGATAGACGATATGATTGTTCTTTGTATCGTCCATCCTTAATACTTGATAGTAAATCTGATACCGTTTTTCTTTCAATAATTACTATATCTTCTTCATTATGATTGATTACAGCATCTCCTAACAATAAGTTTTCGGTAGAAATGACAATATCTTTAAGTTTATCTGAAGAATTACTGGATATATATTGTTTACATCGTTCAATTAATTTTTTCTCTCTGTAGTCAATTTTTAATAACATTATGTATATAATATAAAGTATGTGTTCTTAAGTTATATTATATTAAAAAATCTATGAATGTGTTGGCTATCTATACGGACATTCCGGGGATTAAATTAAAACGGCTTGGGGAAAGAATCACCCGTCGTATAAACCAATTGAGTTGGAGTTGGAGTTGTGCAGCAACCTGGTGCACCTGTACGGGTGACCATGTACTTGATAGGACTTCTTGACCAGTACCAATAACTTACACGTCCTGCCTTCTTGTCTCCTCCAGCAGAACCACCACTTGCAACGGTGCGATTCATTATAGAGTCTTTTCTTGCTACTCTTGTTGCGGTCATTATAATATGTACAAATACAATAATTTATTTTCTAAATCAAAAATTGATTTTAAATATCAACTTAAATATTGTAGTATAGATATTATATTGATAGAATGAGCGAAACAATTGACTTAAAACATATCCTAAATGACGATGATGTCTCAAAACAATTTGACGAGTTAGTATTTGATCCTTATAATCCTATAAATAAAGAGATTACATTGAATGAAGTTCAATCTATTCTTACAGATTATGGTATCCCAGGAATAGTACATAATTTGGAATTATATAAACGAGCCTTTGTTCATAGGTCATACACTAAGCGACCATATCTTGAGAACCAAGAACAAAATATTACTATTGTGGAGCGTCCTCAAGATTGTATGGAGCTTAAAACAAAATCTAACGAACGACAAGAGTTCTTAGGAGATGGGGTGCTTGAATTAATTACTAAATATATTTTATATAAACGTTTCCCAAAAGAAAATGAAGGATTTATGACAGAAAAAAAGATAGCCATTGTAAAAAATGAGGCTATTGGTAAAATAGCATATGAAATGAAACTCCATAACTGGCTTATAATGTCAAAAAACGCAGAAGAGAAAAAAACAAGAACTAACCTAAAAAAACTTGGTTGTTTATTTGAAGCATTTATTGGAGCAATGTTCTTAGATTTTAATAAAATTACTATATCTGATGAAAATGGTTGGTTTCAAAACGTATTTACAAGCGGTCCTGGATTTCAAATGGCGCAAAAGTTTGTAGAAGGGGTATTTGAGAAACACATTGACTGGGTTGAACTAATTAAGAACGATGATAATTATAAAAACATTCTTCAGGTTAAAATACAAAAAGAGTTTAAGGTAACCCCTCATTATGTAGAACTTGATATATCAGACGAAGAAGGATATCATATGGGAGTATTCTTATGTGTTGGTGATCAAATATATAATATGGACATTAACAATGCGGTTCCTTATGAACAGTATGGAAGTTTCGCATCAATTACTCAGGAAATCGAATTATCAAGTAAAGTTCTTGTATTCTTGGGCGAAGGAACTCATAAAATTAAAAAGAAGGCTGAACAAATGGCTTGCAACGAAGTTATTCAAAAATTAGAAAAATAAATATAATTATATACCTATTTACTTGTAAATAACAGTATATACTGTATTTTTGTTCTACCTTTTCAACTGTAAAATATGGTTATATGTTTGTTTGTTCATATAAAACATTATATGAACAAACTATATAGTAGCATACTAATTCATGTCTTTAGAACAAATCAAAGAACGATTGAAGATAAAACCCAATGTTAAAGAACCACAAAAGGTTATTGTAAATATTCCTGTTACTAAAGGGTTTTCCCAAACAGGTCCTGTAATTTCAATGCAAAACGAAGGAGAAGTAGAAAACATTAGTATTGATAGAAATGCAATAATGGAAAGATTACGAAAGGCTGGAATTGTAAAAGTAGTTCAAAAAACTACTGAGGATGTTGAAATTGTAATTAATCGTAATGAAATCGATGAACCTACAACTAAAAAGAGTAAAAAAGTTGATTTGGAACAATTATCTCGACTTGAAGATGATGAGGAAGTTCAACCTCCAATTGAAAGAAAAACTAAGAGGCCAATTAAAGGTGTTTCTGAAATACCACAAGAAGAATGGATTGATATTAATAATCAACCTCTTATTCACAGGGTTCCTACAACAGAAAAGGGAACAGATATACGTGTATCATCTTATTATATGAATAATCGTTCTAAGTTTGTAAATTTTATTAATTCATATTTTTCTAAATATAGAGATGATATATTAAATGAAAAACTATCACTTAGTTGTGATGACATGGGAAAAGATAACAATTCCGATTTCAAACTACTTATACATCAAAAAATTGTTCGAGACTACCTTAATTTATATACTCCATATCGTGGTCTATTGTTATATCACGGACTTGGTTCAGGTAAAACATGTTCCTCAATTGCAATTGCAGAAGGAATGAAAAGTGTAAAGAAAATTGTAGTATTAACTCCCGCATCACTTCGTAGAAATTATATTGAAGAAATTAAGAAGTGTGGCGATACTTTATTCAAGAAAGAACAATATTGGGAATGGATATCGTTAAAATCAAACCCTGATGCAATTGATTCGTTATCCGCTGCATTAGGAGTAACTGTAGATTATATAAAAAGTAAAAAAGGTGTATGGTTGGTAGATAAAACAAAACCATCTAATCACGAACAATTAACTGCCAAAGAATTAATGTCGTTAGATAAACAATTAGATGAGATGATTGAAACCAAATATCATTTTGAAAATTATAACGGGCTTACACGAGCAAGACTTAGAGCGTTAACAGAGGATTATCAAAATAATTTATTCAATAATTCAGTAGTTATTATAGATGAAGCTCATAACTTTATAAGCAGAATTGCAAACAAACTTAAAAAAGAAAAGGATGTATCATACGATAAAGATGGCAAATTAGAAGCACCTCCTATTTCACTTGCACTCGTTTTATATGAAATGTTATTATCTGCACAAGATGTGCGTATAGTATTATTAACTGGAACTCCTATGATTAATTATCCTAACGAACTTGGTATTTTATTTAATATTTTAAGAGGATATATTAAAACCTGGAATATTCCATTACAACCAAAACAAGGATATAAGACTACATATGATAAAATAAAACATTTATTTTCAAAAGAAATGAATATGGATTATTTTGAATATTCTAAGAATAATGTTCTTTCTGTTACACGAAACCCATTCGGATTTGAAACTAACAAAGAAAAAGGAAAGTATAAGGGTATTACTAATATTAAAAAAAACACATCTAACCAAGTTGGACAAGACATAAATATAAGTATAGATGAAAGAGGACAATTATCAGATATTGATTTTAAAAACAGAATTATAAAACTATTAGAAAGAAATGATATACCAATTGTATCTGGAAAGGTAGAAGTAAAATTATTTAAATCACTCCCTGATGATACTGAAACATTTAATGATATGTTCTTGGGAGAAAATAATACTGTAAAAAACTCAGAACTTTTTAAAAAACGCATTTTGGGACTTACATCTTACTTTCGTAGTGCCCAAGAAGAACTTTTACCAAAATATAACAATCTGACAGATTATGTTGTTATTAAAATGGCAATGAGCGATTATCAATTAGGAATGTATGAAGTTGCTCGTTCTGCAGAAAGACAAGCAGACTCAAAACGAAGCAAAAAAAAAAATACCAGAGATAAAGATGGACTTTTTGTAGAGCCAAGTTCAACGTACAGAATATTTTCTCGTTTATATTGTAATTTTGTTATGCCCACTCCTCCAGGAAGACCTCTTCCTACAAACAATCAACTTGAAGATTCATATACAAAAACAGTAAACGAAGGAGATAAAAAGGGAACAAACGAACTTGAAGGAAAAAAAGATGGAAACCAATCAGGAGAAATAGAAGGAGACGAATTCATGGAAATAAACGCAGATACATCTTATAAAACACGAATTGCCGATGCACTTAAGTATTTGAAAGATAATGGAAGTGAAGTATTTTCACGAGAAGGATTAGAAAAGTATAGTCCTAAGTTTTTACATATGCTTGAAAATATATCTGACACTGAACATATGGGACTACATCTTGTATATAGCCAGTTTAGAACATTAGAAGGAATTGGGTTATTTAAAATGGTTTTGGATTACAACGGATATACACAATTTAAAATTAAAAAAGGATTAGATGGTGTATGGGATTTAAATATTGAGGATAAAAACCGTGGAAAACCAACATATGCTTTATATACTGGAACAGAAAGTTCAGAAGAAAAGGAAATGATACGTAATATTTATAATAGCGATTGGGACCCTAATTTGCCTATTACACAGACCCTCAGAGAAATTGCTAACAATAACCATATGGGGGAAATTATTAAAGTTCTTATGATTACAGCATCTGGTTCAGAAGGTATTAACTTGAGAAGCACGCGATATGTACATATAATGGAACCATACTGGCACCCAACCAGAAAAGACCAAGTCATAGGACGTGCCAGACGTATATGCAGCCATAAAGCATTACCTGAAAATATGCAAGATATTAAAGTATTTGTTTATTTAATGACCATTACTGACCATCAGTTAAAAACACTTGCAACTAAAGATATGAAATTACACGATAAAAGCAAACTAAAGTATAAACTATCAGCAGACAGCGACGCAATGGATTATCGTGTTTTAACCAGTGACGAAGCATTATTTGAAATATCAAATATGAAAGAAAATGTTATTACAAAAATGACACGACTTGTTAAAGAAGCATCTATTGACTGTGCAACATACTCTAAGAGAGGAAATACCGAACAGGTCGATTGTGTTCAATATGGAGAACCCAGTTCAACTGAAATGGCATTTGTTCCAAATATATCTAAACAACCCGATGATATTGTTCAACAACAGAATCAAAAAACTGTTGAATGGAGAGGAGCACCTTATGAGTTCAGAGGAAGAAAGTTCATTTCACGAAAAATAAACGATAATATTAGAAATATATATGATTTGGAAAGTTATTATCAAGCACTCGATAACAAACCTGGAAAACCTTACGTTGAACCACGACTTGTGGCAATTGAAGAAAAGAGGGACGGAAAATATATATTTAAAGAAGTTGACTAATGCCTAAAATATACAATACAGTAATCTCAATTATAATACTGTATTGTACTTCATTCTGTTAATAAAGCACGATTAGATGTTTTATATTTATGTATTTCAGAAGGTTTTATAAGAAGAATCCGCTCTAATAGTGAAGCATTTTCCTGTGCAATTCTAACCTTTTCATGAAATCTTCGAACATAACTCAACCTTTTTTTGAACTCTTGTTGCTCTTTTACGTGCTTACTTATATGTGTATCAATTGATGGTGTTTGAACAATGCATGCAAGTCGTTGTAATAATAAATAATTTTCATGTTCAATTTCTCGAGAACGAGCAATTACATTTTGTATTTTTTTATTAGGCAAAGGGTGGGGAGGAGGAGAAGTTGTATCAATAGTTGACTTTATATTTTTCATACGTTTTTTATGTGATTCCAATAATATTTTCCCTTGAATGCTTCTTATTGGACATGTGTAAATATCAGTTGCCATATACTTTAATATATCTAATATATTATATCATTTTTCATATTACACTATATTTGAACTTAAATCTGTAGATTGATTCATAGAACGAATTAACTCATCTCGTATTAAATTTTCAGCTAATTCGAATAAGTTTGAAGAGTTTTCATTATTAGTAGTATTATTTAAGTTATTCATTGACATATCTGCAGCCAATTCCAATGTTTGAATTAAATAGGGATTAGGAGTTGTGTAATGTCTTATTGGTGAGTTATTCGAAATTGGATAAGAAATATTAAATATAGATGGTCCTGTGGGAAACCTGGTTGAAATAGGTGTTATATTTAATGGAGGTCTTGGATCAACAACTTCGTTATTATCTTGTTCTGAATCTATGTTTTCTAAGTTTGGTAAATCTTCATACTCTTCTAAAGAATTAACTGCTTCATTATTAATGTTAGTATATGATTCCGTAATATCTTCATTCGAATCTGACACATTATTCCCAGAACCGTCTTGTAAATATTCTCGTATATCATATCTACATACAGGACATTGGGTATTATCTCGAAACCACATAATCAATTGAACTGTATTAAATATATGACCGCAATGTATTATCTGTGATACTATTTCTTCATTTGAAAACGGTGCAAGACTTATTGGACAATTGGAACTTACAGGAGATTCTATTGTACTATATGGTATTATCCTGGTTGCAGTTTCTATTTGGTCTGAAGTTGGATATACTCGAACATTATCAAAAAAATTAGATAATGGAAATGTAGTAGTATTCCTTCCAAATGTAGCATTACCTCCAATACCACCAAATGATCTTGTAGTATTTCCAGGTGGTCCCCAATCTACCGTAGCAGAACGAATAACTGGAGGAGCATTAGCGCCAATTATATTAAAGATAGAGTCTCTATTTGTTGGGGTATTCAATAGTGATGATGTTAACACAGAGTTTCGAGAAGAGTCTAATACTGTATTATTTACAGAAATATCATTTGATGGTAATACATTTGTATTACTTGTTGTATTATTTAACGTGTCACTATTATTATTATTATTATTATTATTATTATTATTATTATTATTAGTTGATGGTAAGTTTGATTCATCTTCATAATATACATTTCTTCTATTATTATTTCTTGATAAAAGTTGAGTTCGTCTGTTTCTATTAGAACCAGAACTTGGTTGTCTTTGTGATTGGTCTTCAGATGGGGAACGTCTATTACGTCTATTATCATTACTTCTGTTTGAGTTATTTGTTCTGTGTGCTAAATGAATATTGTCTTCTCTTTGGTTGCGTATTATATTAATAATATTATTATGTATTTCAGTCTGTATATTGGCTAGATTTCTTTGTTGAACATAAATTTGTTCAAGCATTTCGGTATAATATTCAATAAATCGGACATGTTCAGTTTCTAATACAGCTCTACGAGACTGGTTAATGTTATTGCGAAAACTTGGAAAAGAGAACATATTAATCTATAGTTTGATAATAATATAATATATTTGAATATTGTTTAAACACTTATACTGTAATTAAATATTACAATAATATGCCTAATATCAAAATATATGCAGACAAAGGACTTACTGGTCTTGTAAATATGGGAAATACATGCTTTGTAAATACTTGTATTCAAATATTATCTCACACATACGAATTAAATGAGTTATTGGACTCAATGACAAACTCTAAACATATAAAAAATATACCAGATTCTCTTTTACTTGTTGAGTGGAATAATCTTAGAAAGTTAATGTGGAAACAAAACTGTGTAATTGAACCTGGAAAGTTCATACATACAATGCAAAATGTTGCAAAAGTAAAAAAGGCAGAACTATTTTCAGGGTTTTCACAAAATGATATTTCGGAATTCTTATTGTTCATTGTAGATTGTTTCCATAATAGTATAGCAAGACCTGTATCTATGAGCATAAAAGGAAATGGGGAAACATCGACTGATAATGTTGCTATTAAAGTATTTACTAAAATAAAAGAAATGTATTCTAAAGAATATTCTGAAGTATGGAACTTGTTCTATGGAATGCATGTATCACAAATAACTTCTTCTAAAACAAATAAACTACTATCACAAACCCCTGAACCATTCTTTACTATTAGTCTTCCAATACCTAAAGGTAAAGTAATGACAACTTTATATGAATGTTTTGATGAATATGTGAAAGGTGAAGCACTTGAAGGAGATAACGGATGGATAAACGAAAAAACTAAAAAGAAGGAAGATGTTGTTAAGAACATTGTATATTGGACTTTCCCTAACATATTATCTATTGATTTAAAGAGAGCAGTTAATAACCACAAAAAAATTCAACAACTTGTAACGTTTCCACTTAATGATTTAGACTTAAGAAAATACGCAATAGGATACAGAAAAAATGAATACGTATACGAACTTTATGGAATATGTAATCATCATTCAGGAACCAGTATAGGAGGACATTACACCGGAATTATTAAGAATGCTAATCAAAAATGGTACGAGTTTAACGATGTTCATATTAATGAAGTACATGATATTAAAAATATTATTACTCCAAAAGCATATTGTTTATTCTATAGAAAAAAAACGAACTATAATATATAGGTCTATTATATATGAGTTCCTCAAATTCAACTAATACTGCTCCACCAAATGAAGAAATGCTTGATGATATACTTTCTAATTTATCTAACCCTATGAATAACACTTCTCAGTCAAGTGATTTTGGATCTTATACGCCTGCAAACAGCACATCAAAAACACCAATTGATCTTTTAAAAGACCCTATGTTCATATCTGTTGCTATTTTATGCGCTGTGCTTATAATTGGAATCATTATATATTTAGGGAATGATACCAAGCCAGATAATTCTATAATGAGGTTTTCCACAAATACACAAACATCACCCAGTTCGAATATGGAATACTATGGTATGGTTTTATTAGGCATTTGTGCAACAGGATTGGTTCTTTATGTATTATACTATATATTACAGACATATTTTAACATTGATATTTCAAGTACATTCAAAAAAGCAACTGCACAAACTAGTTCAGAGTTTGATATTGATTTAAATCAATCTACAGAAAGTTCTAAACCCGCTCCTACCCCTGTTCCAGCTCCTACCCCATTTCCCACTCCTGTAGATGACCCTAAACAAGTGTTTAATATTCCAGATAATGCATACACGTATGATGATGCAAAATCATTATGTAAAGCGTTTGGGGCAGAACTTGCAGATTACGAACAAATTGAAAATGCATACAATAATGGTGGCGAATGGTGCAATTATGGGTGGTCAAAAAATCAATTAGCGTTATATCCAACACAATTAAGCACATATAATAATCTTCAATCAATTGAAGGTCATCAACACGATTGTGGAAGACCTGGAATTAACGGTGGCTATATTGATAATCAAAATATAAGGTTTGGTGTTAATTGTTATGGTATCAAGCCCCCCATTACAACAGAAGACGAAGAAAGAATGCAAAATGTTACTCCTTATCCAAAAAACCAACAAGAAGTTGAAATGGAACAACAAGTTTCTCAGTGGAAAAATCGTCTCAGTGAGATAATTGTTTCGCCATTCAATTATAATCAATGGCAAGAATAAACTAATAAATCATATTGAATATTGTAATTCAATATAATTTTGTAAAAAACATAATTTATTAAACTGATTATGCTGTATTATGATATTCTAACCAATTTTCAGGACTAATCTTCTTACCACCTTGGTAAGCAACCGCCAACTTTTGATTTAATAGAACCTCTGTAATGTTTGTATCACCTATAAATACATCAGCCAATACACGACCATACTTATCATAATCAACATTTTCAAGACGGACTATTTTTCCAAATACTTGTTCTATCATAATACCTCTTGCCTTTTTACCACACTCTTTCTCGTTATCGTCTTTGGTTCGAATCTCAGGACAATCAATACCTCGAAGTCTTACTGAAAACCGAAACACTGGACTATTTTCATATGGAAGAGGAGTTGCAATAGTAATGGTATCTCCATCATATACCTTTACAACCTTGGCAGTTGTAATCTCTGGCTTAAAAACGCTTGTAGTCTTATAAGTAATGCTGTCCCAATCAACTGACATTATATACAATATAAATAAGAGTACTATTTATATTATTTTACAAATGTATTAATTATTTACAATGGCACTACTTTTTATGTTTTCTGGTTGTATTCTTTTTACTTGTAGGATTTTTCTTTCGAGTTTTGTTAGAAGAAATCCTATATAAACCATTGTAAGAAATTTTATCAAGAAAACTGTTAAATATAGAGTCGTCAATTACGTGATTAGAAGGGTTTAATTCTTTTAGATGTTTATTAATTTCTAAACATAACTTTTTATTAGAATCACAACAAGCAATTCCTACAGGGATACTTAAATGATTATACTTTGAAATACTGTGTTCATTAATATTATTATTTTGGTTCTTATCATGCACTATATCTTGTAGATTAAATCCTGCGGTTTCTCCGCTATTTTTGTTATGACGAAAAAATGGTTCAATATTACTACTTTCTATTATACTCATTATTAATTTCAAGATATCCTATACTATATGTGTGGAACATTTAATTGTTAATTATATCGCTTTATCTCTGAAACTATTTTAGTTTCTCTGTTGTCTTTCAAACATTGAATAATTTTAGAACGTACATTTTCATCTGCAATTATTGAGGATAATGTATCTTCCACATACCTAAATGTTAAAGGACTCGTTACCTTAGTATCTGCAAACTTGAGTTTTCCATCACTTATTTGAATAACTGATTTTTTATATCCATTTGTATCTGCTTGTTCCATTAAACTTGTAGATAGTCCCATCTTT
>JACKZZ010012559.1_pt1 | contig 15173 bp, 7 predicted proteins | sample 8027871 | NCBI WGS metagenome assembly JACKZZ01 (sample SAMN15724774, study PRJNA655200) | protist metagenome | isolation source: fluorescence activated cell sorting (FACS) single amplified genomes of... | place: USA: West Boothbay Harbor, Gulf of Maine | collected 2000-07-19
AGCGGTTCTGGGATTTGGGGTTCGGGGGTCTGCCTGACTGCTTCGGAGGACGGCGGCTTCACGTGGAAATCGGTACACTGCCCCGCGCTCGGACCGAACCCTCTGAAAAAAATCGGGAACACAATGGGCATGTTCTACGACTCCCCCAACGATGTATTTGCTTGCCACGACGGAAAGATCAACATTCTCGGACGAATCAACGTACGAACCGGTGTCAGAAAACTCTTCTACGCACAGTTGCAGGCTGGAGCCGGCGGGAACGCAGGAAGGGCGGGAAATGGTGCGCAAATCATTGTCCAACCCACCCCTCTAAAGGTGTTCGACACCGATCGGAAGGTCGAGCTATGCATCTACACTGCGCGCACGTGGGGCGATGTCAGCAAGGACTACTATGATAATTCGCGTAGGAGTAGGAGCGCAAGTACTACAGCTTCTTCCGGAGTGGGAACTTTTCCGCAGTTGGTGCTCTTCAACACGTACGACTGTGATTTCAAGAAGACCGGCGCCATCCGTCCCAGAGACATAATGACTTTCCGTCTAGGTGTGCCGTTGTGGAACAACCCTCCGAAGAACGGCGGGAACGCAAGAACCGAGAGCACAGCACAATTTCCGCTGAGTTGGTACATCCTGCCCTTCTTGCCACCGTATCAGACAGCAAGAGACCATCCCTGGAAAGGAACGGGAGGATCAGGCATGGTTCGCATCCGGGGGAGCGGTGGTTTCCCAGGCAAGGCGTTCTTATCTGGCGATGGCACGACCTACGACGTCCCCTTTTCAGAGTTCGGGAAAGGCAGTGTGGACTCCGCAGATCGGATCCCCGCAGTCTTGACCTATTTCCGCATAAGAAGATGGGGACTCGGCTATCTCGAAAACGTGGCTGCCAACACGCCATCAATAGTGCGTTTCCACGCTGTAATACCGATGCAGCAGCTGCAAGAAGAAGGCGGGGGGGTTAGTTTACAGCAGTTCGTTAGAGGGATTGTCATTCGCGCAAGCTTCGAGCGGAGGAAAAGCGGTGCTACTACTGGTGGCTCTACCAACGTCCGGGTTCTAGATATTAGAGATAGCAGTGCCGAAGAAGTGACGTTGTCAGTGGATGTTATTTTGTCGAACCGAAGTGGAAAGAACATCAAAGTTGGGTCCGTGCAGTTCCCGAAGCTGCCGACAAATGGTTCTCGGTGGTCGATTCTCCATGCGATGCGTGTTTCTTTGCCCCAGGAAGTCGTAGACACGTTGTCGAAAGAGATCTCACAACAGGCGCCATCCTCAGTCGATCTCATCGCCAATCTACAAAATTGCAGACTCTATATGCTCGATGTGGGGCCCGTTGTATGAGAGTTGTCAGTTGAGAAGGGAGGGTACTATACAGCTGATGAACGCCGAACTCGAGCTACATGGTGTAACTGGCGTGCGACGAGGTAGCGAATGTGACGAGTTGGGGAACGATCTGCAGGCACAGGACAATAACAATAACAATAACGATCTGCAGGCATTGGGCGAGGACTTTCCCACGGTGTCTTCTGTTCCTTCGGCGGCGCCGTCATCCTGTTGGATGCCGAATCACAGTCTCATTGGGGGGAGTTTCTATTTTCCCGCGTTTAAGAGAAGCTATCTGCTACGGAATTCGGGATTGGTTCTTTATTCCAGATACGACGATGCGTTTTCAATTTCTCATTTCGGAAAACCGAATGCATACGGTAGCACGCAGAGGGCTGGACATTCAGATTAGCAGAGGAAGGAAGGGGTGTCCTGAATAGTTCCTGTCAGATTCATTGCTGCTGCATGTAGCACAGACGCAGCCCATGTTTACGCATATTCATATTTTATGCAACAACTCATACACCGGATATTTGCAGTGTGCTACACGCAGTACAAAAGTTTTCCTCTAGTAGACATGTGAGAGATGGTTGTTCCTAGTCTCTCACGGCATGGTGTTGCGGGGGCTTCCTCCGCCTCTCACGGCATGGTGTTGCGGGGTGAGCAGGCGTCCCGTAGTTTCTGGAACGAACGTCATCGGCAGGAGCGGACGAAGGCTAACGGGCACGACGGCTAGCGGTTTACGTCGGCTGGCGGGCTACGACGGCTGGAGGACGCGACGGCGAGGCGGGCGCTTCGGATTCTGGGGCAAGATAGCGACGAGCAGTGTGCTGCACGCAGTACAAAAGTTTTCCTGTAGTAGACATGTTCCTCCGGAGATGGTTGTTCCTAGTTCCTAGAACTAGGGTGTTCAGTCATTACCTATTTCCAAACGCCCCTATAGCCTTTCGCGGGCTTCGAGGCAGTGTGTTGCCCGGTGGTTCGCACGGGAGGCGACGCATGCCGCACACTTCTCGTTCTGGGCAGGAGAGTGTTGGAGGTGGAGGAGCCTACGCGGGGAGTCTGGCTCGTCGACGTCCCCTAGCCAGGCTCGGAGCGGGTGACGCAGCCAATAATGCGAGAACCGGTGTTCAGTCATTACCTATTTCCAAACGAATCTTAGACGTCGTCCAGAGTTGGGTGTCGTGAACATAGTAATCCAAATAGAACTTACTGCCGACAAGCTTTGTGCGATATCATAAATAATACGATGGGTCTGAGCGTTATAGTTCTTCTAAGCTCATTCAGCATGGTCTGTGCGTGAGCAGAGGGTGCTTTACTGCCTAGGTGAGAGATGTTTTTTTTGTTGGGTTCTCGTTAGTAACGATAGACGACATCCAGACACTGTAGAATCTTGTGTCATTGGTCTGGGAGAGGAACTAGAGGAACTACAGAATCTTGCGTCTTGGTCCACGAATCGGTCTAGACTGTCGATCAGAATGGCGCTCTTCCAAAGCTCGTGGAGGGTTTTGTTGGCGTTCTATGTGATCGCCTCGTCCACGGTAGGAGTCTTGTTCGTGAAGAACGCCAGCAAGAACGGCAGGATTACGTACAACACGAGCACGGTGGTTTTCTGCACAGAGTTTCTCAAGTACATCGTTTGCTGGATTCTCGACAGTGTCGGTGTCGGTAGAGATTCCGACACAACCAGTAGTACTGTGAGTCAGGGTGCTGGTACTACTCGATCTCTTCGTGATACATCGAGCAGTACTAGAGTGGCGATCGGATTTGGCAGAAATCTAGCAGACTCCGTACCAGACAAGAGCGCCGATGGCGCGGTTGTGGATGCAGGAGATGAGGAATTGAGAGATTTTGTCGTCAACACCGAGGAGGAGGAGGAGCCGCCCTCTCAGCTGACGCCACCGACGAGCAAGCCGGGCTTCTGGTTGTATGCGGTGCCTGGTCTTTGTTATGGTTTGATGAACAATCTAACGCTAGTGGGCGTCGTTTTATTGGACCCGGCTATCTTCGTAGTGTTTTCGAATCTGAACCTCCTCACGTCTGCAGTTATGGGTTATCTCTTCCTGCGCCAAACGTGGCACCGACTTCAGCTACTCGGTCTCGTCATCATTCTCGCAAGCTTCATCGTAGCCAAAATGCAGTATTTCGTATGTTCAACAACCATTTCGACGGCCACTACCGCCGCTGCCAGCGTTTTGTCACCAACTACTACAACGTTGGAGCCGCTCGGAAGTACTACAACAGCGCTTCCCCCCGCAACCTTGCTGCGGCGAGCACTCCTCAGTGTTAATGGTGAGCAGGAGTTGCCATTTTCGGACGGCGGTGTTGGCGCTATAGTCAGTGGTGTTGCGGCGGAAGGCGCATTTATAGGCACGACAATATGGGATTCGAATTTGGAAGATTATTCGCTGAGTTTCAATTTTCCCCACAAGAGTGTTTCCCTACAGAACACCGAGAGTTACGAAAGTTACGAGAGTGGTGAGATTGGCGGCTCTTCTCCTTCGGAGTCTTCAGAGTCTTCAGCTTCAGCAAAGAGGATGCTCTATGCGGGGGGAGCAGCAGTTGCCGGCCCTAGTACGAGTGATGTTACTGGGCCTAGTTCGAGCATCACAATGACAACCCAGGCCGCGACATCATCAACACAGTCATCGTGGTGGGACAGCAAGGTGATTCGTTTTCAGATGGGTATGTTGGTCGTGTTGACTAATGCGTGTTTATCGAGCAGCGCTGGCGTTGCGAGCGAGTTTCTTCTGAAGGATAAGGATGCGACTACGTCGATATGGCGCAAGAACATGTGGCTCTACGGTTGGGGAATCATTTTCAATTCCTTTAGTATATTGTATTCTTTTCTGTTCTCCACTAGTGATCCAGCTGCTGCGAAGACTGGTGGCCCTAGCACTAGCGGCGATTGGTGGGACCGTGTTTTCCGCGGCATGAATTCGAGTTTGTGGCTCTACATTCTGAACGGTGCTGTGCAGGGTTTGTCGATCAGTTTGGTCTTGAAGTATTTCGGCAATATGGAGAAATGCGTTTTTAAGGTGGTCGCCATTTTCTCGGTCGCCATTTTCTCGCATCTTCTCTTCGGTACCGAGGTAGGTCTTGATTTCCAGGTCGCATGTTTCTATTTCCTCATTGGTTTCGGGCTCTGGTTCGGCCACAAACAGGTTATAGGCGAGACGGATTCTGTACAAAAGCCACGCGAGTACGAGCTAGTCTCCACGAAGAAAGACGTGGACGAGGAAAACTGATCAGAATGTTATTGAGCCTTCCATATTAACTAAGACTGTAAGTCCGAATCGATGATCATTCTTATGCATGCATTGGGCAAAAATTTGCTAGTAGTGGAGTATTAACATGAGCTAACGTTACTTCATCTCTTTTCATTTATTTGTGAAGAGTCTTGCGTGACTGTGCGATGCGATTATGCGAAATCTCCTGTGATGTGATCATCCTGTGATGTGTACGGTGTTCGCTGGTGTGATGTGTATATGCGGATATTTCTACAAGTATTTCCCATCGCTGTGATGTCGAGTGAACAGAAAGGACCTCGTCAAGTGAACAGAAAGGACCTGCGGCAGCTGTTTCACACTTGGTTGGAGCGAACATTGTTTGGAGTGGTTGGAGCGAACAAGGAAAAAAGATAAAATACAGTTAAGCTCGCGAGAACAGAGTCACGAACGACAAGAACAATACAGAATATTTTGGCTTGAGAAATGGAGTACTTTGTACTGTCTAAGTGATGGCATAGATGAAGTCGAATCTCGATTCAACTCGAACGAGAAGAGCATCGACTCAACTCGGACTCGAACTAAAAGAGCGTTGCGCGCCCATCATGTTGTTCGTTGGCGGGGAGCACTGAGCAAGCTTCAAACTTCAAAAAGACTGCCGTCAACGGCGACGCGCCGACCTGCCCGGAGGTCCCCGCCGTGACCGCGTGGGGCCAGGACGGTCGGGCGCTGCGGTACTATCTCAGCCTCCTCCAGCTGTTCAAAGCTCGGCACCTTTCTGAGCATCTCAGGACTGAAACTACTGCGCGTCCCTGCGCTGCCGAAGTGATGAAGATCGCTCGCTACTGTAGTACTGTAAATACTACAGAGTGCCCATAGAGCTCGAAGTCAAATGCTATACACCAGCACGACACGGCGATTGATAGGAAGCCCCCGAATTCCAATTCAACAAAGGGAGTGCTGGGCATTTCTGCCATTTCCGGTCGTGGTTGCTGGCGTGTGACGTGGTTTGCGTGTTTGGATAACAACTGAGACGTGACTTGAGCGTGCTGTTTGAGGATAGAGGACACCTGAGGACGTTAACTGAGCTTCTGCTCGTGTCGCGAATTAGATCGTATGTGAACAAACTCTGAGCCTCATATTGTGTTGCGTCCGATCCGTGAAGATGTCAATGGTCGATTCGAAATTCAACTTCAAAAACCTGTAGCTGTTTCAGTTTCAAAGAAAGAGAGAATATGCCGTAAAAAAAGGAAAGAGTGTGTTTTTTGAGCGGACCGCCGTTGATTCTCTGGTCTTCGTGCTCGATTCCTCGAAGCGGGAAGTCTGACAATGCAAAAACAGCAGAGCAAGGCTCAGTCGTACGGCCAAGAGCATCAAGAGTGGCATGGAGATACTGGCGAAGACTATCAGGAGGAATGGCACGAGCACGGGGAGGTTGGAAACTGGCACAAGGCGCATGAAAACTGGCGCGAGGGTGACGTGCGGCGCGATTGGGACGAGGAACACGGTGGCGAGACTCAGGGCTGGCGCGACGCAGATGACTATCACGATGATGATGATCTGCATCGAGGCTCCGATCGGCAAACTTCCCGAAACGGTACCAGCCAGTCGGAGTATCACGACCAGCATTACGCCGCCGAAGAGAATTGGCAGAACGACCAGGAGTATTATCAGGAGAAAAAGGAGTCTAGCAGCGAGAGTCGCAAGACTGCGACCAGCAAAACTGGCACCGGCAGGACCACTCATTTTGGCTTCGCGGAAGATGACGACTACTATGAACACGCGGACGACGAACAGTACGGCGAAGGTTACGAGGTTGATTACGGCGGTGAAGACCTGCAGCACCGGAGCTTCACGATCAGCGTGGTCCGCGAGAACACGCTCACGGCCGGCAAGTGGGAGAAAATCGATACCTGGGACGTATCGTCGGATCGAGGGAACGACGAAAACGACGACTACTACACCGGAGATCTGAACTGGAACGAGAACGATCGCGGCGCCAGGATAAACGCGATGGTCGAGAAGAAGAACCACGTGAGAGGCGTAGCAGGTACCAAAACAGATGCGAAGAAGTCGACAAATGGGAGTACGAAAATCGCATCGAGAGGAGTTGACGTCACTGCGGAGAGCAGCAACTCGCCACGAGCAAACCAGACGTGCGTGGTCTCCAATCTCACTGTGTACTGCTCCGGGCTGCGCGCGTCGAAGCGGTACTACGTGCTGATGCGAGACGCTGAAGACAGTGTGGTACAGCTGAAGACAGATCCGGCAAGGTATGTGGTGCAGGAGAATATCGAATACGGCGGAAGCATCGGCTTCAAAGATTGGCATGGAAATTTCGTGATGCAGGAGAAATCCGTCATGGATCTCGAAGTCTCTATCTTGCAGTCAACGGATGACACGGAGGTCTATCGTGGGTCTTTGAAAGTCCCCTTGAACAATTCCACCGAGGAAGTGGAACTCCGCTCACCGACGGCCGCGAAGGACGAACCCGCAAAGGGTGTGGCTTCCGTACTTCCGCCATTTGTTCATTTCAAATTCGTAGATGCTAGCCTATAGACCTCTTCAATTTTTCAAGTTTCGCACCTTGTATTACCACAGATGAAGTTTCTGTGGCTCGCCTTCGACTCGCACGGAGCCAGGACATCGACTGAGGAGGCGGGGCCCGCGCTGAGGTTCGGCGGTGTCAAAAAGGCCAACCAAGAATGCGAGTCGGAGTCGGATGAGCATGCGCCGGGAATCGAGATCGGCGAAATGGAGCCAGCTCCGCGGCTCACGGTCCCAAAGGTTGTGATCGCAGGCGAGAACCCAGAGCGTGGACCGAGCGCGGAGGATTCGGCAGTAGCTGTAGACCACGGCCATAGCTTGGCGGGCACCGCAGCAGAAGAAGAGCGGAGTGACGTGTCGGGGAGCGAAGAAGAGGAGCGCGAGCACGATCAGGAGTACGAACCCTCGGAGGAAGCTGATGGCGATTATCATCCTGGAAAGGAAGAAAAGGCGCAATACCAGGCGGAATACTACGAGGCGGCACACGACGATCATATCGCGCCGCCGCCTCTTCCCGAGGTGGAGACGCCTCCATACGCGAGCGCCAGTCGCTCGTCGAGCAGCGCAAGCTCTTCTAGTGTTGGCAACACAGCTGGTAGAGATTCGCGAAGAGATTCGAGAAGGGCAGGCGGAGCGGACGATTCTAGACCAACACCGCAAGCGGTTTCCGAGTCTTCTGGGTTGGATCGTGGCATCAGAAACGGGAGCGTACATCCAGCTGGTGGTTTGAACGGGAATAGCAGTGCACCGAACGGCGAATACAATCATCGGGAACGCCCTAGCGGACGCGCGAGTATGGCGCAATTCGTTCGGAAGGAAAGTGGCCAGGAATTCTCTTCGGGCACCAGCGCTCAGCTAAGCCAGCAAGCGCAGCGAGAACCAGCGCTCGACCAGTTCGATAGAGATGAAAAAGCTTTGACGTCGCGCGAGGTGGAAGCAACTCCGGGTCTGACTGCTGCACAAGACGAGAGGAGTCGCAAGTCGCACGCGCATAACACTGAGGCAGGCGAGACATTCTACGCGACAAAAGGGGGAAAGAAAGACGGCGGCAAGAATGCAGACGACTGGTATGCAAGTACGATGGGAGGTGACTGGATGTCGAAAGGCTGGAATGTGTGGCCAGGAAAAGGCGGCGCGTGGGGCGCGTGGGCCGGCTGGGACCCATCGTATCATGCGTTTTTGACCGCGGATGGCAGTCCCGGGAGTCCGCAGTCTGCTGGAACCTACGGCAAGAGCAGTAAGTCGCCGAAGCACGGTGCTTCACGGCCCTCCGTCCGGCTGGACTCGAAGGACACGGAGCGCACAGAACGCACAGAACGCACCGACAGGACCTCGAGTCCCGGCCGCCGCAGCGGCTCGAAGAAGCTGGCGAAGCAGCTGAAGCTTCAGAACGAGTGGCTGGTGTCGCAGATGAAAAAACTCGAGTACGAGCTCGCGCAAAAGTCGCGCAACAGTTTGCTGGAAAAGGAGAAGAAGCTGCAGGAGCAGGAGAAGTGGCTGCTGGAAGCTCGCGTGCAAACTGCGGAGCGCGAGCGCCTCCGCAACTTAACGGCGGCCAAACGCGCCGAGGACGAGCGCCGCAAGCTCCTGGTCAAGGCCCTCGAAGAACAGAAGCGCGCCGAGTGGCGGCTGCAGGAGGACGAGGAGCGCATGAACATACACCTGAAGAACGAGAGGACACGCATGGAGCTGCGGCTGTCGGAGGAACGCGAGCGCATGGCGGAGCACCGCAAAGAGATGGAGCGGGAGCGGCAGGCCTTCTTCAAGATCCACGAGGAGATGCGGAAAATGCAGACGAGCATGTCCAGCTCGCAAGTCCAGCAGCTCGACTCCTTTATGGGAAAGATGCTGCGTGCCGGAAACCAGAATCTAGGGGGTGGCGCCGCTGGTGGTGTCAGTGGGGAGTCAGGGACGAATTACATTCCGGTTTTCGACGAAGGCCCTCCTGGTACCAGTCCGGCTAGCACTACCGTCGTGAACAACTACATCAAGCGGGAGTCGCGGGACCAGAGGTTAAACCGCGAGGCGGACGAGCACGTGCGCGGGCTCGAGCGGAACGTCGGTGCGGGCGAAGGCTTCTACGCAGCGAACGCAGCGAGCAATGCCAATCGTGCAGGCAACAGTCTGGAGCACATGCTGGAGAGCGTGCTGGCGAGGAAGCTCGGGAACAAGTTCGCTCGGGACGACATGGTTCCGGCGGGCGTCCTGCTGGACGTTTTGCGAGAAGTCGGGAAGTCGCGAGAGGCGATAACGAAGTTGGCAACGGGCGGGGCGGTCCAGGCCGGTCAGCAGCTAGGCATCATGGTGCCGCAAGGTGCGCCGCAAGGTGGCGGTGGAAAGGTTGTTCCCTTCGTCCTCTCGAGCGACAGGAATCAGACGGTGCGCGACGTCCACCGCACGCAGGGCGATACGATCATCGTGAACGCTGCCTCGTTCGGCAAGAAGGAGCAAACGGCGTTGGAGAACGTGCTGAAGCCGGGGACGGCGGGGAACCGCATTCCCCGGAGGATGATGCAGCAAATGCAGCAAATGCAGCAAATCTTCAACGATGAAGAGGAAATGCTATACGGCGACGGAGGCGACGGAGTCACCCTCGATGACCTCGTGCAGAAGAACCTAAAGTCCGGCGGCATGGCGGGAGACGTTCGGGCGGACGCCCGGAGTTTCGCATACTATGCCGAGTCTCGTGCGTCTTCAGGGAGGGAGAGACCGTCTCTGCGTCAAAAGCCTCTAGAATACGACCTCCCAGACCACACCATCAGAGTGAGGGTCACGGACTCCAGGGAGCACGAGACTAAAGAAGAGCGGCCCCCAGGACGCAGCGATAAAAAGATCGACGGTTCCTATGTTATCGAGAGTCGTTCCGCTGCGCCGAGCAAAAAGGATGAGCTTGCTGGTCATTCTGCGCTATTCTATCAGGACAAGAGTCTAGCGATTAGCAGCAGCAGCAGTTCAGTCACCTCGAGCAGCAGTAGCATGCAAGTGCTCAGCCGTACGAAGGTCCCCCTCAGTAGTGGAACGTCAGCGAAAACGAACCTGAGACCAAGCCTCCCCGATTCTCCATCTCCAGCGGCGGGCGACAGCAAGTCAACGACTTTCACAGACTTCACTAGGCCGCCTCCGACCAGACTCGTGTCCAACGACGACTCGCAGAAAGGTGAGATGATGCGATACGCGTCCAAAAAGAGTGATGATGCGATACGGCTCGGTGACAGTAGCTACAGCGATGAACACGGCGGCTCTGAAGATTCTGCAGACGCGCCTCCATCGAGAGGCGTGTCGCGACCGAGAAGGGTGGCGACGGACCGCACACGCGAAGCGTATAGTGGGACGCAGGATATCAATATAAATCTCATCGGCCAGCAAATCGTGAACGGGCGCGCTGTGAACCAGGATGAGCTACTCCAAGTCGCCGACGATATGGAGGATCTCTTTGAGACGACGGACCCGCCCGGCCGTGATGCTGGTTTGCGCTACACTCCTGCCAGGGCCATGCGGTTGAGCGCAGGAAGCAAGACCGGGCAGACGATGAAAACTGCGGCGGGCAAAAATCCTCACGTCGTCCACGATAGAGGTAATGTTTTCCGGTACTACGCCGACCCTTCAGCAGACGCCCAACACGCTGCGGATCTCGAAGCATCCCCGAAGGATGATAAGCAGGACATTCGCAGCCAGGCCGCATACCGGAAGATATGCAAGATGATCGATAACTTCGACGAGGCAGGTCTCGCCGAAACCTTGCGCCAAGCGCGGATGCACGGGTTTCCTCTCAGCGACGACATGAAGGAGCCAATCAAGCTCGCCTCAACTGGCGATCCTGTACCTGTTAAGGAAAACCTTAAGGAACGGATTCTCGAATATTTCGGCGGGGATCTTCGCTTTGCGAGCACTAAGGGACCTGGCAAACGCTCAAAAGGAAAGCACGACAACGCGAGTTTCGATCCGCACAGTTTGGAAGAGTTGAATTCCAAAATAGCGACGCAAAAATCGAGACGAGAATCCAATCTGTGGGCGAGCGCCGAGCGGAATCGTGAGGAGACGAGGACGAAGAGTAAGAGTCTGAGGAGAGAGAAAAGGCTCGAGTCAAATCCGTTTGAGTAGGTGTGGACGTTTCTAAGGTATGATTGTTTCACCACTCGAAATGAACCTGTGAATGCGATGCTCTTTGAGATCGGTATGGTGATGAGTGGTGGTATTCACCGAGATTCATGTCTGGGACGAGGAGGTTTGGGCCACTAGTCTGTGCTGAGGAGCGTTCACGTTTCAAAAACACCAAAGGAAATTCTAAAACTTCAAAGTTATCACCGAGAATCCTGAAAGGAGAAGCTAGTATCTTTGGAATAACAACAAAAAAAGAAAAGCAAAAAGATGTCACACGAAAAGGTACTGATCTTGAAAGTCATCAACGGGCGCAATCTGTACGACCCGAATTGGATCTCGACGTTGGATCCGTACGTCATCGCGAAAGTCGGGCAGAACGAGAAGAAGACGACATCCGTCTCGAAATCAAAGAATCCGGTCTGGAACCAGGAGCTCAGCTTTCCATGGAATTCCTCGCACACAGATCTGCATCTCAAGGTCTGGGACGATGACGTGGGAAGTATAGTGTCTTTGGGCCGTGATCTAGACTTACAATTTGTGTCCGTCAGGACACCAACGGTCCTAGTAGCAATTGAAATTCACATTCAATTGGATTGAAGGGAATCCAGTACTTCAGATTGTAGAAAGTTCAAACTTGAAAATTCCCACCCTCAGAGGACGACTTCGTTGGGGAAGCGCACTTACCTCTCAAGGATGCCGTCTTGCACAAGGGGTTCGAAGGCGACTTGTGTCTCTTCCGCAAGAACGGTGCCAAGGCTGGGGTCTTGAAGGTAGAAATGACCTGGAAGAGTTGCGAGCAGCGAGCAGCGCAGGCGGGGACGCAGCTGGCAATGGCAGCCATGAACATGGCGCAGCCGCAACAACAGCAACTGAGGCCTGTGCAGATGCAGCAGCAGGTGGTCCATCAGCAGCCGCAGCAGCAAGTAGTCATGCAAGGCGGTTATCCCACGATGGTTCAGCAGCAACCCCAAATGATGATGATGCAACAGCAGCAGCCCCAAATGATGATGATGCAACAACAACAGCCCCAAATGATGATGATGCAGCAGCCCCAAGTTATGATGGCGCAGCAGCCGATGATGGTGATGCACGGGCAGCCTATGGTGGTATACAAACGGTTTTTCGATATCTTGCAGATGAAAACTAAGTACACCGCTGCTAAATTGGAAACGGAAACCCACTTCTCAGGTGCAAGCGCAGCCCGCCATGGTTATGGCCCAGCCTGCGATGGTGATGAGACGGTAGGAGCCGTAACACGGAAGATTCCTTTTATGATGATGGCATAGTAATTTGAAATGAATGTCGACAGTATTTAACGTCTAGCCCATTAGTACCATCATTGCTTTTCATGATCCTTTTTCCGATTTTCTTATTGCAGTCGGAAACTGGTATTTATTACTAACGACGATGTGGTACGTGTACATGCGTGTGACTCGATCCGCTGTACTCATTTTTGCAAGAACAAATTTACCATATCTGTTGATTGAGCTGTACAGAATAGAAATTCTACACTGTCAATGTCTTGGTCAACGCACAGTCTAGCCGACACGCAGCAACCAGATCTTGGTGATGTCTGATTTGGTCTGAGAAAGAGTTAGAGTAAGTCGTTCACGCATCTGCTTTCGTCCATGTGATTGAAAATTTCACTGAAATCGAAACGGGGTTAAAGAAAGGAAAGAAAGTCGGAAGGCTGAGACGATTCCAATTGCTTTGGACAAGTCCATAGAAGCGGACGGCATGGACCACGAGCGCCTGGTTGATGCGATCGGTCTGTACTGCAGAAGCAAACAGTTGTTGCGAGAAGCAGAACAAGATGCGGACAACGCGGAAGAACGGCTGCGCTCGATCTCCAGGCAGGTGCAGCGATCGTGGTGGGGAACGACACCGGGTGGCGTCGTCCGAGACGCAGCGCAGGATCGGAAATGGCAAGAATTCGTGGAAAAGCACTTGATCTTGGATGACGTCGAGAACAAATCCAACAGCGGTACCATTGAACGGGACCTTCCATCCATCGGGCGGACCATTCCACTGCCAGAATCGCAGATCTCCTTTGTTCTCCTCCTCAAGGGCGCCCACTCGGTCAGCGACGACGGAGAGCTCGAGAGTGTACGTGCCAGGGACGTTTTGGACCAGGTCGTGGGACCAAGCAAGTGGAGTTTCTGCCGATATTATGGCGTCAAGAATGCCGACTCGCACGGCGTTGACTGTGTCTTCGAGTGGAAGGTGGCTCCGTTGGACGTCCATCGACGGGATCTCCTGTCCCCGGTAGCCTCGCCGAAAAGCAACGCGTCGAAGAAATCCAGAGTCTCCTCGCCCAAAAACGTCTGCCGAGCCGATCTGGACAGCGTAAACGACCTCTCTGATCTTTTCTCTCCGGATATCGACGGCTGCAGGAGCGACGACGATAACGAGGGGATGTGGCATGCGGGTGCGGAAGTGGTGTCGCGGATCGAGATAGCGCATGTCGTTGTGGAAGTAGCGGACGCTAGTGTGACTGCGGAGAAATGGTGCCACGCGCACGAGAGCGAGCTGCGGCTCTGCTCGCGCGCGTGGGACATCGAGTGCTTCGACAGCGACTTTCGCAGACTCGGGCACTCCACTGCGTCGGCCAGGCGCGAAGAAACGGAAGCAAGAAAACGGATACGGAAAGAGGTTTTCGAGCGCCAACTCACGAAACTGGACGACGAGATCGGCGCCGCTGGAAGCTGCCAGAACGAGCTGGACCGGGGCCTTCTCGCGGGTCTGAGCTACCACCATCACCATTCGCACAATCGTGAAGGTCCCCGAGGCGTGTCGAGGAACAGCGTGGAAGAGAAAGGCGGGGAAGCGAAACACGCACATAACATCTTTGCCGCGGTTGGCCAGTCGTGGTGCCCGCTCCTGCTGTACTACATGCATAGCAGTGACGACAACTCACTTCTCCTCGCAGACTTCGACATGACCGAGCTGATGCGCGTCATGTTCCGGATGCGGTGCTGCGCCGAAATCGCACGCGTGCCCAGTCGCGAGGCCATCCCGAACGCGATTGCAAGAGCGGTGCGCGAAGTGCTGCGCATTCGCGACGAGGCGAAGGCAGGAAAGCTGGGAGACAGCCAGGATCGCGCTCAGTGCGCGGGCGAGCTTCCGGAACACGAGTTCCGCATCGATGACGAGAAAGTCGCGACGGGGACGCCCAGAGACGGGGAGAAGCTGGAGCGGAGAAGCGCCGACGGCGCCGTGACGCCAGTGGAGACGCCCTGCGAAATGCAAATGCTGCAGTCGCTGCTGCGCGATCCGATGAAGCGGGCGTGGCGCAGGTCAGTTGAGGCCGAGAAACAGCAATCCTATCGCGACATAGAGACCACGCAGCCGCCCAGGAGTTTCGAGGAGCTTCTGCTGAAGAGCATCTACCGCGAGTACATGGGCTACGGATGGGAGCAGCGCGTGAGTTTTCATTGTAACGAGTGGGTCTTCTCGCACACCCGGATGTTCTTCTCGAAGTACGACGCGAACCTTCTGAACGCCATGCGCTTCCGCTACTTTTTCCGGGTGCTGGCTGCGATTCAGCACGACACTCCGCTGGCGTACCGCTACATGAACCTCGTCGGGGATGCGAGCGAGCTCGTCCAGACCGTTGGCCGTCTCGGCTCGGAGCTTGAACTGGCGCTGAAGGACGATCACCGAAACGAAAATGAGGATGTCAGTGCGGATACCAGCGCGGCTAGTGAAAAGGGTGCGACAGGAGCGGAGCAGGACTCCGGTGCCACGAACACTTTTTTTCGACTGTCGTTCATGAACTGGTCCAACGTCTTTTACTACCTCCCGACGAACTGCCGCGAGTGGGACGAGGTCATACGCCCTAACCTCATGGTGTATGGCGATTCATTTCCGAACTGCGTTTTCATCGAGTCCTTAAGTAACGATTCCATGAAGCTTGGACTGTCGGGCGTTCTGCAGGGGAAGCGCGACTGGACAGCGTACATAGACAGTCGGGCGGAGCAC
>JACKZZ010009541.1_pt1 | contig 15158 bp, 16 predicted proteins | sample 8027871 | NCBI WGS metagenome assembly JACKZZ01 (sample SAMN15724774, study PRJNA655200) | protist metagenome | isolation source: fluorescence activated cell sorting (FACS) single amplified genomes of... | place: USA: West Boothbay Harbor, Gulf of Maine | collected 2000-07-19
GTGACACAAAATACGTGCACGAACGTGACAGATGACGAAGTGTAATTTATGCGGTGACGGCATTTGCATTCATATTCATTCGCTAAGGATTGCTCGCGATGTTAACGCAATTACAATGAGAAGACTTTCAGCACGTGTTTGACGACACGCGAAGCACGGCGGCGACGACGACGGCGACGACGCGCAACAGCGAACAGCCCTCTAGGAGAGCAAGAGACACTCACCAGTACAGTGATATGGATTTCGGCTGCTTAAGCACACTCGTCGCGTGAACCTCGTTCAAATGATTTACCGCGAGGTTCAACCGATCATACCGATACTTCGTCGCCATCGTCGCTTCGGGCGGCCGGTGTGCAGTTTCGTATGTCGGCGCAGCAGATAAGTCACCGCGTCGTCGATAGCTGGAGCGTTTGGACATAAGCAGAGAGAGTAAGTACATCCGTGTTCACAAGATTATCGAGCGCGTTCGCGTGGTCTAGTAGTAATGCAAAGGACAATTTGCGCATAGGATTGAGGTCTTGTGATGATGAGCACGGTTGATTTGTGAATCACAAAAGTAAATTTGAGAATTCACACTTAATCACTTCATATTTCACATCAAATATCTTAATATAATGCGAAACTCGTCGCGTGTGCATGCGCATGGTATCTTTAGGTAAATTTACTAAAGATACCGGTATCTTTAGGTATTTTCCCAAGTAAATTCCGCGAGTCATTTTCGACTCAAATTGACTCAGAATTGATCAGCAGGCGCGGTACTGAAATATTCAGAATCGTGGACATGTTTTCATTACGCACCACTTTTTTGTCAGATACGACGCTCTGATGCGTCTGAGTCTCCTCGTATGTACCGTGCTTGTCGCTTTCCTGCGCAGCCAGACAGCGTACGCCAGCGATCCAGATTTTAGTGGCAGCAATGGTGATGGGCGCGAGATATGTTATTGGAACATGGAGTACGACACGCTCATGCGCATGGGTCGCGATGTGAGTCAGCTTTTGCCACTGTAGACTGCCATGGTCCTTAGGATAGTGGATTTTCAAGCTTTTGGGTATTAGGTCGTCTGCTGGTCACGCATTCCCTCAATCAAATCAAGCAGTTGACCGATACCGCGATTACGCACCATGAGCAAGGCAAGAACAAATAATCTCGACACCGCTCTATCGTCTCACATTTTACGTCACCATCAACAATGTATGCACAGTACTTCGACCCGATCGATGGCTCCCGCCCTATCTCTGACGTTACGGAGACCGTCTGGCAACGCGCCGCCGAATGCTATCGCTACGCGTCCGGTAGACTGTGCGACTTTTTTTCTTTAGCAAATGGCGCCATTGCTCGCATGTACATTCTCTCCTTGTCACACGTGTAATTTTATGATCACACACTGAATTTGTAAATCATCACATATGTAGCCAACGATAAAGAGATGAAAGCAGGCGAAAGAGGCGAGGCGGACTATATTCTAGGCGAATTACGGTGTGCCGCCGCCGACTTAACTACCGCTACCGGTGGCGACGCGGCAGCGGCACTATTGCTGTGGAAAACGGCGAAACAAGCATTCTTCAACGCGATGAACAAAAATTACGTGCACCCGTCGGATGAGCACGCGTTGATGAAGCGCGTGATGATGACGTACTCGCATTTGGGAGGCAACGTGGCGATGGTGCTCGACGTGGCAATGTTACACGTACAACAGGCGGTGTCGGCGCCGCGCGACACGAAGCCAGGTAAGCGGCGTCTTTGATGAGCTCTTTAATGGGATACCATCGAATGTGACATTGTATTTCTGTGTCGCATGCGTGTAATCTCAAGAACATTGCGATTCAACTTTGATCACTCCTCATACACAAACACTTGCATCAATCACAACTCTCACACGCATTCACATACGCACTGCAGCGCTCATCGCGAAAGCCTTCGAGAAGTATGAAGAACTTATCACGCTAGGTGCCACAGCCAAGGATTGTGTGAGCTTTCTGGACGGCTGGAAAACGAGTGAGAAGATGCCCGACCCGGCACATGTGAGTGCCTTTTTTAAAGCATTCCGAATGGCAGAGGAGTTACATCCCGATTCACACGAATTACACTATATCATGGGCGCCCACTGGTACGGTCTCTATAAGTATGATAAAGCGTACAAACTTTTTATGAAGGCAATGCTAGCGCAGAGGCGGAACACGGGCAAGACGAGTGCGAAATTGCTAGGTACGGCGCTGTGGATCCGGCGGCACACGTGTAACTGGTCGACTTATGACGATGATTTGGACACCATCGTGCGTCTCATAATAGTGTCCGGCCAGCGCACAACCGCGAAGTACCGATCGATTTTAACCGACGGCGACCCGCGTACGAAACAGCACTGGCTCTATTTAGACCGTTTTGAAGAACAGCTCGACGCGTTCGACAAGTTCACCTCCACTGCTGACTATGACAAGTGGCACGGCGAGTCACCGCCGCCGCTGTACGGAGACGATTTTTTGCTTGCCTTCGAGGACGACCACGACGAGAATACCTTGGAGAGCAAATTGACGCCGGCTGTACATCCGTTTTTCGTCGCGCAGTACGACGTCGATCTATTGCTGGACCGCGCCAACACGAGGCTGCAGGCGATGCACGAACTGTTCGCTGTCATGCGCGCCGAGGCGTTCCCGGGTATGCGTGTTCACGAGCACGACTGGCGCGCATTGAAGGCTGCAGAAGCAGAGCGACCGCCTGTGCAGAGGCTGCGCATCGGCTTTCTTTCGACAGAATTCAGTGCGATGCCGACGTCGTATCTCACGGCGGACATGTTCCATCTATTCGACAAAGAGAAATATGAGGTGTTCGTGTGTAGGTATTGCAAACTTTCCACACACACACACACACACACACACACACACACACTGTAGTCACTGCGTCAGAGCACGACAACTCCCACTGGCGCGTGAAGATCGAAACACATGCCGAGCATGTCATCGACGTGACTCAATTGGACATTTACGCGACCGTCGAGCGCATCAAAGAGGCTAAACTGCATGTGTTTGTCGATATGGATGGCTTGGCCAACCAGCGCAAGCGAAAGCATGGCGCCTTCGAGACGCAGTCTGTGCCTGTGCAAGTCGGATTTCTCGCCTACCCGTAGGTATTCAGGTGTTTGCACTCTCGTTGTATATGTCCCCGGTTTGGCGTCAAGAAAGACTCTTTGCATCGGGCACTCGCTTCCGATATGTCGTATCAAAATCATGCTTTCATCACTGCAGTGGCAGCGTCGGTGGTCTGTGGACACGTCACTACATTATCACCGATCGCGTGACATCTCCGTTGCGCGATGAGCACTTGTACGCTGAAAAGTTTCTGTACATGCCTGAGGGCTTTACATTTACACCGTCGGGGCAAGGGCTGGACTATCCTGATACGGCGCGTCTTGTGCCTGGGTTCGAGGCCGAGATGGCGGCGGCACGTAGCGCGTGGCATGAAAAGATGACACCGTTCAAAGTAAAGGAATCTACCGCTCGCGCGGACTACAAGAACAATCCTCGAGTGCAACTCGAAGACTCACCGGGCCTTGCTGCAATGGGCCGCTCGCGAGAGGATACATTTGTCTTTTGCAACTTCAACGCGCACCGCAAATGGTCTCCGGCGATCTTCGCCACTTGGATGCGCATACTGCGGCGCGTGCCTAATAGCATTCTGTGGGTGGCCGACAATTACGGCGCAAGCGACCACAACGTGAAATCCTACATGGAGCAAGCGGGCATTGACCCAGCTCGCCTCTCCATCGCAGAAACAGTGTATGTCTATTGGCATAACCGGCGACTTACGCAGTGCGACCTGTGGTAAGTTGTGCGACGCGCCTTCATTCGTTACCATTTCTCGTCGTGCCGGTTTGTGACATTTATCGAACGCTTATGAGGCGTTTTATCATCGGCAACCATTCACAAACATGCGATTTATTAAACGACACTCTGTGCATTCTAGGATGGACAACGTTGTGTGGGGCGCCCTCACAGGTGCTATGGACTCAATTTGGGCAGGCGTACCTCTCATCACCATCGGAAACCAGCAACGTATGGGTGGACGGTAAGCTTTGTGTTATCACACATCGATAATGCCCCGCGCAAACGTTGCATCGTTTTGCTCCTCTGAGTGCTTGTGCGTCTCTCACCAATGCGCATGCTGCAAAATTTGCATCATACGAAACAGCGGACAAGAATCGCTCGTGCGTGCACTTGGCATGCCAGAGCTGGTAATGAAGAACACGAACGAATACGAAGACTTCGCTGTGCGTTGCGCTGTCGACAAGCCGTTTTACGCCCAACTGCGCAAGAAGGTGTTCCTGCAACGCTACGCGTCCACAGTGTTCGATTTGCCGGCGTACACGCGCGCATTCGAAAAGAATTTGTCAAACGTGTGGCATCGCTACGTTACGACTGGCGAGCATGCGCACACGGACTCCGAACACTATCCGAACGAGCTGCCCAGCGACGAAGCCGTCGGTGTCGGCGTCGTCAAGCCAGACTGGGACCCGGCTGATATCAGAGGCCCGGAGGAGTTCAAATTCGTTTCGACGGACGACGACGACGAAACGTATGCTGTTGATGTGTATCCAGACGATATTAAGAAGGAGCTTGACTTCGGAGGCGACGTCGGCGATAGCGGTGGCGACGGTAAGATCACCACCGATGACGCGAGCGTCGACGTGGACGACACGATGCAGCGCCAAGATGAGAATGGCGAGTTGTACGGACGCCCTGTCGTGCGTCGCCGCAGACGGAAGAGCGGAGCGTCTCGCGATACGAAGCGTTCGAAAATGCTGAACAAGCGCAAGAAGACGAAAGGCAAAAAGAAGAAAAATCAACCGAAAAAAACAAAAAGGAAAGTGCATCAGCAAAAGAAGAACAAGAAGCGTGCTGTTGCAAAAAGTGAGCGAAAGGCGAGGCACAGACGCAAGAAGAGCTCTAAATCGAAGAGGACGGCAAAAACGAAGAGGAGGACGATGCGAAAGAGGGGAAAGAAGGTGAAGAAGAATTTGCGAAAGAGGGGAAAGAAGGTGAAGAAGAATTTGCGAAAGAGGAAACAGTCGAAACGATCGAAGAAATGAAGCCGAAAAAGTCGATCGTATCGAAGGGAAAGCGGCGCCGGTCCAAATCTCGGTGACGACTGGCATAATGCGTCGAACAAATGAATTGAACATGTCAAATAAAGACTCAACTATTTTATCATGGCCCCTGCTGATACGTCCGCTACTTCGCACTATACAATACCGGGACTTTTTCCGGGGATCGTCGTTAAATTTATTGTGGCATTTTGAAAATTAAGATAGCAGGCACCGTAGAGAATATGGAGTCTACGTGCGTTTTTCCGTTTTCGTAGATATGCTGCGGAGAGCAGATTGCAGATAATAAATATATTCTGAAAATCGGAATGCAGCACTTTTTTAATTTTCGATGATTTTACGCGTTTAAAACGCGAAAAAATGTGTTCTGAGGTTGCTGTTTCATGCTTCGTTGTTGCACATATTTACAATTCATGATACGCTCCCGTCTCTCGAAGAGACCACGGCAACTCCTAAATGGCACGTTACAGGATGCAGTAGTGGCAGTCGGCTACGTGAGCACGACAAAACTAACTGGCTCAATCGTGCGCCGGTGTGAACCACGTTGCAGTAAGCGTCGATCGGTACTGCGTCATGAGGTGACAGATGACCAGCTGGCATACAAAGTGTGCGAAGTGAAGCGCAGTGTACACGCGCAGCAGGTTTAGTAGCGCGTCGACATAGAAGACGGCGATGAAGAGCGTAACGAGACGCGTATCTCGCAGCTTGATAGCAACGCTGGCAAGAATCAGCGATATAAAAGTGCATGCAAACTGTAGCTGTGACGGCGAATCATCGACACCCGAAGTGACGACGTCGTTAACCATACTCCCGTTGGTGAAGATTGCTATGATGAGCACCAAGTCGACGACGATAAGCAGTGCGAGTACGTACGAAAAGACGGCGGCACGGTGTAACTGGTCTTGCCCAGGAGAAGAAAATACTACGAGGTCTTGGTCATTGTTCCCAGCGTCGTCGTCTGCGGCGCCGGTGAGCGACCCTACGTTCTCAGACGGTGGGAAGCCGAGACACGTCTTGCCGTTTGGAAGCAGAATGTGCGTTGGATCCGTCTGCTTGCCATGGCGCCGACGGTTTAGGAGTGGGTCGTTGCGCTTGTAGTATACCAGCCCCTTTTTGTATACGGCAAGTGCCTTGCGCGTCGTCTCCGCATCGTCACCACCGTTTTCACCGTCCTTCTTCGTCTCCGCCGTCGCGCCCTTAGAGCTCGTAGGATTGCCGCCGCCGCCTCCGTCGCCGCCGTTCGGTGCATCTCGGACCATACCGCCACCCATGTCGAAACTGCCGCTCGGTGCGTCGCGTACCATCCCACCGCCAAGATCGCGTACCATACCACCGCCCAGATCGTTCGGGTCTGACGATTTCCCGCCATTGCTGTTGTCGGCGACTAGCATGCCACCGCCAGTGCGATCGTCGCGACGAACGCTGTTGTCTTCAACAAGCATGCCGCCGCCGGTACGAGTATCTACCGTGTCATCGCTCACCAACATTCCGCCACCATCACGCCGATCTTCGTGTGAGCTCATCACGCACTGCGATTGCTCAGTTTGCTGTGGTTGATTGTTACACAGGGGGCACGTGCCAACATAAAATTTCATTGTCGAGTTTTATGTTTCGAGAATGAACTAATGGTGTAATATGTTCACTTGCGTCCACAACTCCTGTATCACTATTTAACAACTTCAAATTAATGTTGTATATTCGCAGAAGTAGTAAGGTGTCAAGTATTGTGTGGAAGGCACCCACAAAGAAGAAGAAGCCGAGCGCTTTACGGTGGAGGTGGAGAAGGACGCAGATGAAAAGCTGGGGCTCCGCTTTCGATCAACAACATTTAAGGACTATTGCTGGTTTGGCGGTGGGACGGTGGTGACTAACTTTGGTACTCGCTGTTTGAAGCTGTCGAAACCATCGCGCTTTCATTTTCATCCGACACTGTACAACGGCCTTCAGCGGATGGACAACGATGGCTCCACGCGCCACATCGACGCGTCTTCATACCATGTACCGCCGTCGAAGTTTAAGAACTCGTGGACTCAAGCCTGGCTGACCGCTTGTGCTGATTTGTTTAAGATGCATGTGTGCGATGCGCTGCTACCCTGGTATTGTCCATGCTCGGTGGGAGTCGTTGTTACACCCGGCGAATTTGAGTGCCATCTGCTGAAGAAGAGTCACGTGGGCGCTCACGTGTTCCACGAAACGAAGAATGGGCGCAAGCACTTCTTTATCATCCCTGCCTGCAACGGCTGCAACAATACTAATATGAAGATACTGCCCTATTGGGAGTGTCCTGCGCTTGTTATCTACGATCCTTCTGCGGGCATGCTACTCGGAAACCTCGTTGTGCCGGGGTCCACAAAGGTAGAGAAGAAGACTTTGGCGGGTCATAGGGCTCTAGCGTCCGAAGTGCACGTAGGTGCCGGTCAAACCGTGACAAAACTCATTTCCAAGCCGAAAAGCAATAGGGTCATCAAAGACGTGCACCACGTGATCGTCGACCGGTCCGACAAAAGCGCACAATCGGTGACTTTCGACTGCCAGCTGACAGATGGCGAATGTATGACAGGCCGATACAACGATCCAGACGGCTACCTAGGAGATCTCTTGCTCAAGCTCGCTGGTTCTAAGGCTCGTGACAATGCACCATCGCTGATGCAGACGTATAAAGGCGCGTACGAGCAGTACGAGCCCAAATTGGTGATCCTCAACGCTGGCAGACGTCCGCTACGTGTGGGTCACTCGCGCGTCATCGATGATACGAGTGCCGCAGACGCGGCGAAGCATTCTGTCGCCGTTCGTCGCTATTTAGCGCACCCCTTGTAGCCCGACTGACTGGAGCACTTTGGGCTGGAGCACTACTGTTGAGAATAAATGTTCGACCAGAGATGAACGTCCTCGGTGACGATGAAATGAGCTTTACATTTTTTGGCGAGCGATTCGTTGCACGCGAGCAACTTTCGAATGATGTTCTGATACGCAGCGGCGTTGTCTGTTATCTGTTGTTGCTGCTGCTGTTTGTGTCGCATCGCTGCTTTTCGCTTCGTGTAGCGTTTGATCTCGCGCTCAAAGAACTTCTTCATGCGCTCCGTATTCTCGTCGAGCTGCACCTTTTCCTTCTGAATGTTCGACGTTTGAATGCGACGCTTCATCTCATTCAGCACGCCTTTGCTGAGCTGTGCAGCATGGTTGGTCATGTCGTCATGCCACCATTGATATACGTTTGTGTTTTGTTTTGACATAATTGTATATAAGGACAATAATAAAAAATGTTTTGGAAAAATCAAATCATTTGGTTCTGATCAAAATAATGTTAATTTTTTATTGGTTTCTGATCAAATCAACGGGTTTGGAAACATCAAATCATTTGTCACTGTCCGAATGTTTTGGTCTTTCTCACAACTTTGTCGACGGCTGGGCGGTTGCTCACCCGTACATTGATGACACCTTATCCGGTATCGGAGTCGCAAATTCCCAAGGCATGTGCGAGTGCAAGGCCCGGTAGCGCTCACTTGCACGTACAATGGGATCGACAATGTCGTCAGCAAGCTCCAACTCGCGCAACAACATGTCCGAGACCGGCGGTGCGGCGTCTTTAACCATGTGTGCGCCGACAATCAAAGACGCTGCAGCACCCCTGTCCTCCTCTGAGATTGCTTCCAGGGTGTACGTCGCATCACTCGATGCCGATTTCAGAAACTCGCACATCATGTAACCAGCGCATTGTAATGATACAGGCTTCGGTGTCTCCTCAAATGCCTTGCCCTTGATGACGGTCACACGCGCACCTGTGCTTTGGTCGGAAAACACAGTCATTACGGGGTGCTGCGATATGCGCGATGCGGCTAATTGCTGGCCAACTTGAATAGGAGCAGACGTTGCAAACGCTTCGGTTGTCTTCAAATCATAGACTAGGCGCAGCTGACGGCCGTACCCACCGGCGGAAGACTTGTACGGGACAACGATGATGTCGGTCTTGCCCGATAACACAAGATCACCCGCAGCACCAAACGGCAAGCTGTTGAATAGCATATCATTGTGTACATCTACCACCTTGTAACCGCCACGGCCAATGAGCACGCCACCTGCGCGCAACAGACGTTCCAGCTTATCGCGCACAGCAGGTGTGGCAGCCGGTTCATCGTGATAGTCATTCCAATCGATTGAGCAGTCGGCGTCGGCGGGCACATTGCAGTCTGCAACAAGGCTCGCTGCCGGTTCGTCCATTTCTACCCTACTCAGATTGCTTGCTTCTACTATGCGAGTCGCTGTCGTTGCCGTCATCGACGAGAGTGTCACTTTCTTGGGTGCCTTCGTACTTCGCACTTCCTCCTTGACCGCTTGCAACCCAGCTGCTTGTTCGGCAGCTTGCTCGTCCATCTTCAGGCTCATCTTCTGCAGTTCATTAACAATCACAACATCTGCACAAAGGAAGTAACATAAATGAACAAGAGCAACGAGACCAAGAGAAAATAACACAGACAAAAACAAACACGAACAAGTAGCATCAGGACTTACCGCTGTCGGACGTCGAGCTCTTCTGTTTGCGGAGCTCCGTTAGCTGGTCGATCCACTTGTTTAGACGGTCATTCAGTTGCTCCTCCTTCTTGCGCAACGCCGCCTTCTCCTCCTTGTCCGTCGTCGCCGCCTCGAGCTTCGCCTCGACATTGTTGATCTTCGCCTTCACCTCGTCGATTTCCCCCTCGACCTTCGCAATTGCGTCTTCATTGCTGCTAGCGGACGCCATAGCGGCTCAATATGCCTACACCTGTTGTATGTAAATGATATGTGAGCTCAATGAAATACAGAAAGCGATACGATCTTGTATATGGTGTTGGTCTTCTCACAACGAAAGATTGATCGTCATGCGTCATGCGCGAGCTGCAAGATAAGATGGGCGACCAAGAGCAAGCTCAACAATGTCACAAATAACAAATGACGAGCGACACATGTTAGTAGTATGAATGTAGACATGTGCATGCGCATGCATGCATACCATGCAGCCATTTAGTGCGATAATGGTGTGATTGTAAGCCCTCGATCCTCGATCGCCCAATCGAAAATCTCCATAAAACAAGCGTTTTGGGGGTTCTTTCGGTGTCCTTGTATTTGACTACAAAATAGTAGACGTCCTTACTACTCGCAGACCGTACTTCGTACTATATATGTTCACGTGATCACTTTATTGTGTAATGAGAGTTCAACCACGAAACGTATGTCGACGACACGACGCATTGTCTGAACCACAGCTGTCTTACGAACGAAACAGCATCGATACGATGGCATCGCGTGGAAAAGTCAAGGACTACCGCGTCAATATCACTAGTGTGGACCACTGGCTGAAGGAGCTGCAATTTCCTGGCCTCGTCGGTACGTACCGTTTGACAGACAGTCGACTGTCGCCGAACGCACGGGTTGAATAACCGCACGGAACGTTCGCGAGACTGCAACGACATCATCTCCGCTGCCACGCACCTACAATAAGCAATTTGGGTACCTTCATTCATGATCTATATTGTGACTTTGTTTGTGATGTTACGTTTACTGCTCATCCGTAGCGTGATGACTTACGAAAGCGGGAGCGACAGCCACGTTTTCTTGCGTTCTCTCGCGGCGCACTGCACACTGTCGTTCATTATTTATTAAGTTGTGACGGTTGTGGCATCACTCACGTGCTCATTTGTTGTAATGTTCGCTATAAAGTTGCCGAGTTATACTCGTCTTGGTTCGGAGCCAATGACGTAATGGTGCCGTTCATCGAGCAAGCGACTCTGAGCGTGGACGATCCGGAGGAGAAGCTGAAGTGGGTGATGATCAACATCTGCAAGATTGAAGACGACCAGCGAGAGCTGATTGCGAAGGAAGCGAAGAAAAAAGCGGAGGCGGAGTTGGTGCGCAAACGTCGTGAAGAAGGTGGCGGGGACATGCGTCGTGATCAAGAGGACGTGGGTGGGTAGAGGGCACACCAAACGACATCGCTCGTTTGTTAAATGTTTAGCGCCAGCGACAACAACACGCCGTGTTCGCTGTGTACTCGCGATCGCGACGCAACGCTCACGTTTGACATGGAATTTACATCTGTCCTGTTGCTGCAGATGACGCGGCCGACTTGCTTGATATGGGCGAGCAGCTGGTGACGATTCCGAAGCTGGAGATGTACAGCGGACTCGTGTCTGCGAAGCCAGTGTACTTGTTCATCAAGTAAGTGAGCGGTTGCGGTGATACTGCAGTGTGTTCATCAGCTGTTTTAAGCTTTACCTTTGTCACATCTTCCAAGAATATACGTTCGTGTGGAGTCGAATTTTAAAACGGTGGATCACTACGCACTTGCCAACGCTGCAGGGACGGTCAAATCCTTGCCCGTCTGACCGACGCCGACCCGCCGCTGCTGAAGACACTGGTTCATAAGGGTGTCAACGATACACCGCTGACACCCGCAGAGGCGAATCTGGACGCGGACATTCTAGATCTTACGTTTGCACGCGAAGAAGAGGACGAGGAGGACCCGATGGACGTCGACGACGAGAACGAGGAGGAGCGCGCGCGCGCGCAAGCGGCGTTCGACGCCGAGCGCGGCCCGTCGACGCAGGTGGAGATCACGCTGCGGTGTCGCTCACTCGTTCCCGCCGGCGAAGATTTTGATCGCTGCGATCCGATGGTGCAGGTGCGGCGCAAGAACAATTTCACCGGCAACTTCGAGGTGGTGGGCGCGACGGAGCATTTGCATGGCGTTGCCAACCCTGAGTTTGAGACCACATTCACCATTGACTACTATGCTGAAGAGCCCGAGAGCGAATTCAAGCTTACCGTATACGACCAAACAGACGTGTCGGTGCTCAATGTCAGCGAGGCTCTCGGTAGCGCGAAGTTCGACATGCACGCCGTTCTGGAGGATGGACAACGACAGGTCGTGCTGCCGCTGTTGAACAAGGACGGCGAGCCGTTCACGACGACGAGCGCGTCGACGCCTCTCTCGTGGACGCCGCCTTGGCCGCCGACGACGACGATGATTCGTGGAGCTATTACTCGGCGAGCGACTTCCACGCCGCCGCCGCCGCCGCCGCCGCCGCCGCCGCCGCTGCAGCTCAGGTCTACGCTTTGCTCGCAGCACGTCACTGCGCACCTGTTTCGCGCCACGTTGATCTCTCCGCCGTGCGACTCGTCGTCTCCGACTGCGCTTGCCAAGCTTTTGCTTAGGCTTATTCACTGATCGTCGACGCCGTTGCCGTCGCCGACGTCTCGTTCCACGATCGCTAATGCCACTACCGGAGCTGTTCAATGCAAGCTCATAATTCTCGAATGCATCATTACCAGTCTCGGCCTTATCGGCAGGTGAGTCTCGACCAGAGGCTACTGGCGCAACAGAGCGCAGTGCAGTCAGTCGCTGCGCAATGGTAGCAAACGTGTCACCGACCGACACGACCTGTATCCAGCCGTCGTCTTCGTCTAAAGACAGCAGTTGCAATGCGGCACGGATCCATCGACCGTACGCGGACTGACGATAGCACTCGATATTTCTGCACAGTGTTGCCTCGAAGTCAGGCTGCATGCCAAACACATCAGCGTCGCTCAAAAGCTTCTCGTGGCTAAAACCAAGGGCGCGAGCGATTGCGAGCGACATTGCACGCGCTACACCGGCCGACCCACGCGACAAAGGCATCCAATTGTGCCAGAAGAACTCGAGACTCTCAATCACACGGCAAGCTTCCTCGTGTGAAACACGTTCTGGAATCTTGCCATCATCATCGCGGAGTTTGCGACGAAAGCGACGCTGACGAAGCATGAGACGCTGCACTGATTTCCAAATGTGCGCCATCTCGACTCGAAATGGTGCCCATCGCATCGGTTCCGCCTGCGTCTGAATGTAAATGTGCGGCTTCAGAATCATCGAGTCCCTCGCCTCCGCATATAACGACGGCCCGATCAGCGTAACGCCCGGGAAAGCAGCGGATTGGATGCGCAGATGAACGTACACGTCACTACGCGCCTCTCGAAGCATGGCGATGACGCCATCTTCCGCCTTTGCCGCCGTCGCGGCAAGTCGGACACGATCTTCATTCGACGGTCTCTTAAAAGCCGCTTGCACCGCTCCCCCCGCCTTCTGATCGTACCGCGGCATGTCGCTTATCTCGTCGGAATCAAGCTCCGACAAAATACTCTCTTTCATTGTTGCAAGAGCGCGTGGAATGTAGTGACCGTACCGAGGTTGTGCGTGCTGATCGTTTTGCAACGGCGTTGGCGACACAAATGTACCAGCTCTGAATCCCTCTGGCGTCTGAAGGGAACATTTTTCGGTAAAGCGTGATCGAACTTGATGCATTTGTTGAGAAAAAAGTGGTCGAACGAGGTGGAACACGCAAACTCATGCAGCATTGAATGCATAAACTGACCATATCGTCAAGCCAAAATGCTGTATCGTCCGACGCCGCTGCCTGACGCCACCGAAGAGGAATCGAGAAAGCTTCTCGAAAGCTGGGCCACACGTTGACGTCATTCGTGTCAATCAGCGCATCCGTCGCCGAAACCAGTCGTTGCGCAACCTCAATCGCAGCGATCGCGAATGCTTGTTGCCGCCACCGCGACGCCGCGAAGCCGGGCGCCGCGACTTGAAAGAGCGGACCGAGAGAGTCAGCGATTTCAAACACGGCCATCGCGTCAGACGAAACGGAGTCTTTTATCCTTTTTGGACATGCACGCGAGCCGCTCTTTGAGTCAGAGAGACTTTTATAGCCCGGTGACATTACACTTTTGCCAAGCATTGCGCCCTGAAGAAGCTCAGTGTAAGACGCTTCAGATACACGCCGTGACTCGGCATTCGCTTTGCTGTGGAGTTGCAAGCACTCTACGAGCATGAGCTCGCGACCATGCCACGCGCGCAGCTGCCACTTCGACCACGCGCCTGTGTCGTCGTCTCCCGATTTCGGCGATTTGCCATGTCCTGCGATCTGCGAGTATAACTTAAACGCACGACCGAATTCGCCTCGGACGTGGTGCGATTGTGCAGCAAGCACCGTGCACTCTACGCGTAATTCAGGGTCGCTCATACACGCCTCAAAATCGTCGCTTGCAAACTTGTGCATGCCGTACAGCTTGTAAAGTTTGCCGCGTCGGCTTACGAGCGTCACGCTGTTTGGCTTGTCGACGCGCGTAGCAAGATCGTATGCAGCCTCCGCTCGCGGTAAATCAGAAATATCTGTCCACAAAATAGCAAGCATACTTGCACAATTGATACGAAACGGTGACAACCACATCGAATCATCCTGTCGTAAAGCCAAACACTTATCGAGTGACTTTACCGACTCCTCCATCTTTCCGATGCGGTACTCTTGTTTGCCGCGAATTAGCCAATACCGCTCGAGGTTGTCGTAGCGTGTGCACGCATTCAATTCAGCTTCTGAAACGCGGCGCAGCAGTTCCTCCGCTACCGCGACAACGTCCGCCATTCTGATGGCAGCTTCAGTGGTGCACGTAATGCGTTGGCAACCAGGCGCGACAGACTTGCATGAGACTTCGAATGCGTCAACGGCACCGGAAAGATCGCCCGCGGCAGCACGCGCATTACCGATGGCAAGATGCCTCCGCTGATTCGATCCATTCTCGTTGTCGATGCCGTTGTGTAGCAGCAGTATTGCAGCGTCAATGTCATCTCGTGCAGCAACGAATTTGTACTGGCAGCCGCGCGCATGTGCTCGGCAGAGGTGTGCGGCGAACGCGGCCGCCGGGTTGCTTGCGACCGCATTAAGGGTATGAGTGGCCAACATTTCCCCATTTCGTGGTTGTTTAGCAACCGTATAAACATGTGCGGTGGCTAGTGCCTCGTCGACGGTAGCGTCGCCCGATATAAAGTATGGCACCGATCCTGAGGCCAACATTTGCTTCGCGGTTGCTTTCAGTGCGTCATGATCCAGCGGTGGTGCTGTTCGAGCCGCATCGGCGCACGACGTACAACTCACAATAAAAGATGCAATAGCGATCAGAGCAAAACGATAAACCTCCACCATCCTCCTTTTCCCTTTCATCACAATATATCGTCTGATAATGCTTCAACCCGCCGTGGCGGGCTGGCAATTT
>JACKZZ010012887.1_pt1 | contig 15151 bp, 13 predicted proteins | sample 8027871 | NCBI WGS metagenome assembly JACKZZ01 (sample SAMN15724774, study PRJNA655200) | protist metagenome | isolation source: fluorescence activated cell sorting (FACS) single amplified genomes of... | place: USA: West Boothbay Harbor, Gulf of Maine | collected 2000-07-19
TATGGAAGAACAGATAAAATTCAAACAAAGTGTTTTGCTTGAGCAATTGAAACACTTTGGCAAAGTACAACCTGAAGAAATTTTAGCGCCAATTTCAGGAAAAGAATTAGGCTACAGAGGCAAAGCTAGGCTAGGCGTTAGGTACGTAGACAAAAAAAATAAAGTCTTGGTAGGCTTCAGGGAAAAACACAGTAAATTTTTAGCAGACATAAAAAGCTGTAAAGTATTACATAAAAGTGTCGGGAATATCCTTGAAGATCTAAGCGCTCTTATTAAAACATTCGAAAACTATAGAGATATCCCACAAATAGAAGTAGCTTGCGGTGAAAATGAAACAGCTTTAATATTTAGGCATTTAAAGCCATTACTTAATAAAGAACTTGAAGCACTTTGCACATATGCCAAACTAAATAAGTTAAGTATTTATTTACAACCAAATCCACCAGAAAAAACCCATAAACTTTGGCCAAAAGATAATATTGAAACCTTAACTTACAAATTACAAGAATATAATATTGAAATGATTTTTCATCCAATGATGTTCACCCAAGTGAACAGTGAAATCAACCCATTGATGATAAAACAAGCAATTGAATTATTAGACCCAAATCAAGATGAAGATATCTTAGATTTATACTGCGGTCTTGGTAATTTCACCCTACCAATCGCAAAGCATGCCAAAACTGTTCTAGGAATAGAAGGCAGCAAAGAAATGGTTGAAGCTGCAGCAAGAAATAGCTTACATAACAATATCCACAACACAGTATTTTATGCTAGCAACCTAATGAAGCCCGACAAAGATTTTAAATGGATGGGTAAGAAATATGACAAAATTCTATTAGACCCACCAAGATCTGGGGCTAAAGAAATTTTGCCGTACTTTGCTGATTTTAAAGCAAAAAAAATTGTATATGTGTCATGCAACCCAGCAACCCTTGCAAGAGATGCTAATGAATTAGTAAACAATCAAGGATATAAGCTCAAAAAAGCGGGTATAATAAATATGTTCCCCCACACAAGTCATATTGAAGCGATGGCATTATTCGAAAAGGCTTAAAAATGGTAAAAATCAATCAATCTATACCCCTAACAAACAACGGTACAGTTGATATTGATGCTTGGCTTGAACATGCAAAAGACAACCATGAAATTAAAAATTTTGAGCTAATTGAAAAGGCTACCAAATTTTCAGAACAAATAAACAAAGGCTTAACGACTTTTTATGGCCAAGCATGTTTTGAGCAAGGCTTAGAAATTGCAGAAATGCTTTTATCTCTAAAATTAGATGACAAAGCAATCGCTGCTGCTATTTTGTCGGCAACTCCTGAAATAAACAAAGAAGTTAAAAGCTTAATAACTGAAAATTTTGATGGAACCATAATAAAACTCTTAACTTCATTCGATCAAGTTAAAGCAATAAATGTCTTAAGCAGTGCGAATAAAAACAAAAGCCAAACCCAAATAGATAGATTAAGAAAAACATTCTTAGCAATGGCGTCAGACATTCGCGCAGTAATAATAAAACTTGCAGAAGTCACGATCGTCTTACGCAACATAAAAGATATAAATATTATTGAGCGCAATAAACTTGCTAAAGAAGCCATGGATATTTATGCACCCCTTGCCAACCAACTTGGCATAGGCCAAATAAAATGGGAAATAGAAGATCTATCTTTCAGATATTTGCAACCTGAAAAATATAAAGCTATCGCAACTTATTTAGCTGAAAGAAGAGTTGATAGACAAGATAGAATCAATGAAGTGATCTCTACCTTACAAGCAGCTTTTAAAAAAGCACATATAAAAGCTGAAATATCCGGGCGTGCAAAACATATATATAGTATTCATTTAAAAATGCAAAGAAAAAAAGTTCTCTATAAAAATATATATGATGCAAGCGCAGTTAGGGTTCTAGTTAATACAAATGAAGAGTGTTATGAAGTTTTAAGTATGGTTCATAGCCTTTATAAAAATATCCCAGAAGAGTTTGACGACTATATTACAAATCCAAAACCTAATGGCTATTCTTCAATCCACACCGCAGTATTAGGTCCTAACAATAAAAATCTTGAAATTCAAATTAGAACCCATGAAATGCATGAAAAATCAGAGCATGGTGTTGCGGCTCATTGGGTTTACAAAGAAAGTGACAAAAAAGAAGCTGATTTTCAACAAAAAATTAATCTTTTACGACAGCTTTTTCTTTTGCAAAGTGACTTTCAAGATGAAAACAATAACACTGATGATATTTTCCAAGATAGAGTTTATGTATTCACCCCTGGCGGGGATATCATAGATTTAACTAAAGGCGCCACCCCATTAGATTTTGCCTACAATATTCATACTGACCTTGGCCACAGATGCAAAGGCGCTAAAGTAAATGGCAAAATGGTAACTTTAAAACATACGCTAAAAACAGGCGATAGAATTGAAGTTATAACGTCTCCAAGCGGCAAACCCAGCAGAGATTGGTTAAATAAGAATTTAGGATTTATTAAAACCTCAAGAGCGCGCTCTAAAATTAATAACTGGATCAAAAGCCAAGATCATGAACAATTTTTTGAAGTTGGCAGAAACTCTGTCTTAAAAGAATTAACTAAATTGCAAATTAGCAATGTAGATTTTCACAAAACTGCGCTACATTTTAATTTGAAAACTCAAGATTCATTATTTAGGGCTGTTGGCCAAAATACAATTAAACCATTGCATGTTATTAATATAATAAAACGCAGCCAAGCGAATAATAATACAACCGTTGAAGATACTAAAATAAACCCCAAACAGGCCGCAAAGTCAGACGGTCTAGCTTTTATTGTTTCTGGAGTTAATGACTTACTAACAAGAATCTCAAAGTGTTGCAAACCCATTCCAGGCGATGACATCGTTGGATTTATCACCATGGGGCGCGGAGTGTCTGTACACAAGATGAATTGTCATAACATTTCTAATATGACAAAAGAAAATGAATCAAGAGTAGTAAGCGTTAACTGGGATAATAACCCAAGAGGGACATTTTATGCTGATTTGCAAATAGTTGCTAAAAAACATGATGAAACAATCAAAGATATTACAGCGGTACTTGCAAATCTAAAGATAGAAGTAGCTAGTATATACTCACATCTTTACAATACTGAGGCTTTATTGCTAATAAAACTTTCCGTAAAAATATATAACCTTGAAGATTTGAATAAATTAATAGTAAATTTAAACAAACTTAGTAAGATTAGTGAAGTTAAAAGAGTGTAAAGGTATAACATGGAACCAATAGTTGATTGGGATATATCTATAAGATTAGCAGCCAATGATATCAAGCATGCAAAAGAATATTTAAATCTACTCAAAAATGACATCGTATTTCAGAAAGACAATATAAAGCAATTATTAAAAGACAATAACACAAAACTCGCATGCGATGAACTTCATATGCTGTTAGGAATATTGAGCTATAGTGGTGCTTTAAGACTTAAATCTGCAACTAAAAGCCTTTATCATGCTTTACTACACCAACATGATTTCAAGAAAGAGTTTGATAATTTTGAAACTGAATTAAATTGTTTGGTTGAGTATATTGATGGGTGTTAGATGGTAATAAGATTGCTTCGCTGCGCTTACAATTGCAAAGATTAAGTAAATATATTAATGATTTTTTGATATATTTCATTCCTGCACTTCACTGTCATTCCTGCGAAGGCGCACTACTGTCCGGAGGATTGGTATATAACGTGAACAGCTTGGCTTAATAGACACATAATACCCCTATTTTTACTTTCATTCCTGCACTTCACTGTCATTCCCGCGAAGGCGGGAATCTATTCTGAATGGGTCCCCGCCTTCGCGGGGATGACAAGTATAATAGAGATGAGAAGTATCACGGAAATCTCAGGCATCAGGAAGCAGCTGTAGCGATCTTTATTCAATCGCTAGAGACTTGAAGTCCCAATGCTTTTTATCCATAAGTTGGCTTGGTTTTATGCTTTGCAAAGCATGCAACATATTACTAGGAATTTTAGGATTTTCTTCGGCTAGGGTATCAATTAAAACTTTTATTTTTTGCCTGACTAAATTTTCTTGAGTACCACATAAATTACATGGGATTATAGGAAAAGCGCATTCTTTTGCATATTCAATAATATCGTTTTCTTGGCAATAAACCAAAGGCCTAATAACAATATTTTTTTTGCTATCACTTAATAGTTTAGGTGGCATAGAACGAATCTCACCGTTATAAAGAATAGACATTAACAGACTTTGAATTAAATCATCTCTATGATGGCCTAAAGCAATTTTATTAAACCCATTTTCTTCAGCATAACGATATATTATGCCCCTTCGCAATCTGGAACATAAAGAACAATAAGTTTTACCTTCTGGAACCTTTTCTTTTACTATCGAATAAGTATCTTTAGTTAAAATCTCATGTTCAATATTATTATTTTTAAGCCAATCTTTGAGCCTTGAGTCATCCCAGCCAGGTTGAGCTTGATCTAGGGTTAAAGCAAAAATTTTAAACTTTGCTTTTGCACGTTTTTGCAACATTGCTAGTATTGTTAGCATTGCAAAAGAATCTTTCCCACCAGACAAACAAACCAACACATTATCGCCAGATTCAATTAACTTGAAATCAGCGATTGCTTTGCCGGTGTAGTGTAACAATTTCTTTTCGATACGGGATTCTTTGTGCACTAAAAACTGCCTAATAAGTATAAAAGGGAATCATTATATACTCATTCTTATGAATATTAAAGAAGGATATGAAAATAGAAATCCCGCAGTTTTACTACGGGACTGAATACTAGCTAATTAGCAAGGCTACTTATTCGACAACTGCAACATCTTCAGCTTGCAGGCCTTTTTGGCCTTGGGCTACAGAAAATTCTACGCGCTGGCCTTCCTCTAGGGAACGGTAACCATCACCACGGATTGCACGGAAATGTACAAAAACATCACCACCCTGATCTCTTTGAATAAAACCATACCCTTTACTGTTGTTGAACCATTTGACGACACCATTTTCACGTGAAGACATACGACACACCTTAGTCAATTAAAGACAAAAATTACGAACTATACAATTTTACCAGAATAAAATTATTGTTGGTACAGATTATACAAACTTATAGCAGCAATGTTGAGTACGAATCAAACAAAAACTCATGTATGATACTTAGATATTAAAACATTGTGTTTTTCCAATAAATTTATATATAAATCACTTTTGAAAAAGTTAACTTCATTCAATCTTGATTCATGCAAAGAGTCGTTTTCGCTATTAATATTTTGATAACCTGGATGACACATTATCAATCCACCATCATTTATATCTTGCAAGAATAAGTTAAAATACTTTGCATAGTCTGTTGATTTGACAAAATCATATACCCCACTAAAAGACGTATTATGCGGTATATTATTTTTATCTAATAATTTCTTAAAAACTTTAACACCAGATAAATATATTATTAATTTTTTAAAGCTTATTGCTTTAAGTGCAACTAAGTTTTTATCTAGGCACCTTATATAAGTTCTAGAGTCTTGAAACCGTTCATTGTAGACTTCAACGACAATATCTCTAATTATAGGCATATGATGAACATGTTGATGGCCATCAATAAAATCAGGGAGCACTTTAAAAGTTTTTTCAAAAACATCTAACTGAGCACACAACTCATTTTTTATAAAATTTTTATCTAACAATCCCAATCTTGATTTTAGTAAAACACTTGCTAAGGAACCAAACTTATGCGATTTATTTGAGCATGCATAACCTTCTGTTAGATTAAAATGCAACCCAATGTCTACCGCATCTTTAACTGGAATTAATAGTTTTGCACTTTCATTAAAATTTTTGCTATTAACCATGCAACTAGTTGCAGATATTTTTTGCAAGTTAATTAAATCAATAATAGCTTGAGAAATCTCAAGATTCTGCCCATAATCATCTGCGCAAATTGTCACGTGTTTTTTCATAACATATTATAACCAATATAAAAATCAAATTTAAGGGAATTTAAAGTTGCTATCAACCTTAAAAAAAACAGCCTGGCTACAAGATACCGTCTTCTTGTCAATACTGATAGGGGTTTTCTATTTTCTATTTTTAGGATCTTACCCCCTCTTTACGCCAGATGAGGGAAGATATTCTGAAGTTGCAAGAGAAATGCTTTTAACCTCAGATTTTATAACACCACGGTTAAATGGCATTCCTTTTCTGGATAAACCAATACTTTATTACTGGTTGCAAGCATCAGCAATTAAAATTTTTGGTCTTAAAGAATGGTCCTTACGATTTTGGCCAGTAACAATAGGTATTTTAGGTTGTTTATCAGTATATCTTGCAGGGTTTGCCCTATTTGGCAGAAGAGCAGGAATACTTTCAGCTATCATACTTGCAACATCACCACTTTATTATTCTTCAGCTCACTACGCCAACTTAGACCTTGAGGTGGCTGTATTTGTAAGCATGTCATTACTTGCTTTTATTGTCGGCTTTCAAAAAGAATATCACAAACATAGAAATAAATTATTATTTCTAGCGTACACATTTTCTGCTTTAGCCATATTAACCAAAGGACTATTAGGTTTATTATTTCCAATATTAATAATAGGTAGCTTTATTTTATTAACCACCAGATTCAATATAATCCTAAAAATGAAATTAATACCTGGATTACTCTTAGTATTGGCTATTACTACTCCTTGGTTTTATTTGGTACAAAAAGCTAATCCACAGTTTTTTAATTACTTTTTTGTAATGCAACAATTTTCAAGATTCCTAACAACAGCAAAATTTAACAATCAAACTACGGTTTGGTTTTATATACCAATATTAGCTTTGGGGTTCTTCCCTTGGATTGTATTCTTTCTACAGTCTGCAAGTGTTAACCTTGCGAAAATAATTAAAAATAAATCTGCGCACTCAGCTGAATTATTTTTATTGCTATGGTTTGCCTTAATATTTACATTTTTTTCAATCCCAAAATCCAAAACTATAGGCTATATATTACCAACATTGCCTGCCATGGCACTACTAACTGGAAAATATTTAAGTGACTATTACGAAATAGCAAAAAACTTTGGTATAAAGACTGGAATCAATGCTTTTATAGTTTTAAGTCTTGGAATAGGGTTTTTGTTAGTAGCGTCACCACAATACTCTTTTATGAACATCCCATATAAAATAATGTCGTATTTGATGTCCGGAGGCATTGTTTTAGTTTTATCAGCAATATCATGTTACTTTGCGCTAAAAACAAATAAATTAAGTTTAGTTTTTTGTTGCATCTCCTTAGCTTCTGCAGGCTTTTTAACATGCTTTATCTTAAGCGCTCATACAATAAACCATAAATCAATGAAGCCACTTGCCGCTGTAATTAATGAAAAAATAAAACCAAATGATGAAATAGCAACTTACTTTAGGTACTACCAAGATTTACCAATCTACACTAAAAGCAAAATTACAGTAGCTGCTGACTGGAAAGCTGATGATATTATTGATTATGATAACTGGCAAAGAGAGCTTTGGTTCCACAAACAATACGTTGAAAACCCATATTGGTTAATAGAAGAAGAAAAGCTAATTGAAAAATGGGATAGCGACAAGAGGATATTTCTTATTGTTTATCTAGATATGCTGTCATCATTTTTAACTAAATATAAGGTTGCCACAAATAAATCTCCTGAAACCTTTTTTCTGGGAAGCGTTACTTTAAATGATAGTAAAAGCATAGTTTTGATAAGTAATAAAGATGAAGCTATCGCTGGGTAACATTCCACCCTGCGACTTCTAACTACCGACGTCCTGCGACTTCTAACTACCGACGTCCTGCGACTTCTAACTACCGACGTCCTGCGGCTTGACCGCAGGATCTCTTTAAATATACAGCAGATTATAAAAAGAATACTTTGAATGGCTACGTTAAACTGACAGAGATCCCGCGATTAAATCGCGGGACGTCGATTGAGGGGCAATGCGCGGGGCGTCGATTGAGGGGCAATGCGCGGGGCGTCGATTGAGGCGTTATACGCGGGACGTCGATTGAGGGGCAATGCGCGGGACGTTGAAACTCAAGCTTCATCAAAACCATATTTATAATTAACAATATAGTTTGGGCGCTGCTTTACTTCGGCAAATATTCTTGCAACATATTCTCCAAGAATCCCTATAGATAACAATTGAATTCCACCAAAAAACATTACAGCAATAATAATACTTGGAAAGCCTGGCATATCTGTACCAAATATTAATGTTGTAGTTATCATATAAATTGCATAAAGCAAAGAAACCAGAGATATAACAAACCCAACAAGACTCCAAACCCTTAAGGGGATATCTGAAAATGATAATATTCCTGTTATTGCAAGCTCTGTTAACTTAGCAAACCCCCAGGCACTAGTCCCAGCTACCCTGTCACTAACATCATATTTGATAGAACAGGTTTTGTATCCAACCCAAGCATACAAGCCTTTCATAAATCTTGTTCTTTCATTGAAGTCATTGAGTGATGTTATAATTTTCCTATCAAGCAACCTAAAGTCTCCAGCATTACTAGGAATGTTAATTTTTGTAATTTTAGTCATCAACCAATAAAATGCATTAGCAAAATTTCTTTTGACACGTGATTCATTATTTCTATTTTTTCTTTTTCCATAGACCATGTCATAGCCTTTTGACCATCTTGAAACAAATCTTGGTATAAGTTCTATTGGATGTTGAAAATCAGCATCTATTAATATTGCAACTTGACCTGTGCAATGATCCAAGCCTGCAGTTAAAGCAAACTCCTTACCAAAGTTCCTAGAAAACGCAACTAGCTTAATATTGCCCTTTTTGCTTAATTTTATAACAGATTTCACAGTCTTATCTTTACTGCCATCATCAACTACAATTACCTCAAAATTACAGGTGATTTCTTGCAAACAGCCGGTTAATTTACTCAAAAACTCTTCAATATTGGCTTCTTCATTATAAACAGGCACAATGCACGATATAAATAATTCTTTTTTTTCAACGAGTTGCTTTCTTTCGATGATATTCATGGTCAGTTTTTGCCCTATTTTAAAAAATAATGATGTTTAATTTTAATTCATAGCATTTTCAAGTATAATGGTCCTCTTGCCACCTAGGCGGTGGATTGGGTTTTTATAAAAATCAATACTAAATGATAGCTAAGCTACACGGAAGAGGAAAGCAAATACAAAAAAAAAATATACCAGCCATAACAGGATAGAACTTTGTAATATTTATGCCTTACAAAGTGCTTCTAGGGAAAAGAGGCTGGATCTATAACTCTTTTCTTTAAGAAGGTAAATTATGCAAAATAAAATGTTTATTTTTATTCTGATTAGCATCGTACTAGGTGCAACACTTGGTTGCTATTATCCAGCAGAAATGATGTCACTTAGCTGGATTGGAAAACTTTTTATAAATCTTCTTAAATTAATTGCTCTCCCCTTGATTTTCTCAGCACTAGTTAGCGCTATAACATCCATGGGCAACATAAGAAAACTTGGCTCTGTTGGAATATATACAATAAGTTATGTACTAATAAGCGTATCATTTGCTGTCATCATTGGACTATTTCTATTAAATGTATTTAAACCAGGTGCAAACCTACCCCCAGGATTAATTCTTGCAAATGCAGAAATCGAAGCATCAAGACCACTAGACTTTGGTAATTTCTTACTGTCAATTTTTCCACCAAACATAATAGAAGCCGCTGCTAAATTTGAAATCATGACAATTGTAATGTTTAGTATAGCATTTTCAATAGCTTGTATTTCAGTAGGAGAGACTGCGACACCTGTAATTAATTTCTTTAACGGTCTACGTAATATTTTTGTAAAAATGATTACATGGTTAATGTATTTAACCCCTATCGGATTATTCTCACTACTTGGATCAGCAGTTGCTGAAGCATCTTTGCAAGATAGACTTATTCAAAGCATATCTGGTGTTTCAATGTTTATAGCTATATTCTTGTTAGGGCTTTTACTACAGATTTTGTGGCAATTTGCATTTATTGCATTTGTTACCACTAAAAAAGCTAAAGAATTTGCAAAAGATACAGCAAACTCAATAGTAACAAGTTTCGTAACTTCAAGCTCAATTGCAACTTTACCTGTAGCGCTAATAGCTGCAAAAAAACAAAATATAAGTGACGATGTCGCAAGATTTGTACTGCCATTTGCTACAACTATTAACCTTGCAGGCACAGCAATGTATGAAGCTGTTTCAACTTTATTCTTCTGTCAAATACTAGACATGCATTTATCTATACCCTCACAAATCGGGGTATTTTTAACTTCAATCATGGCTGGAATGGGCGCGACAGGAATACCTGAAGGTGGCCTAGTCACCATGGTAATGGTACTAAGAAGTGCCAATGTTCCTACCTCTGCTATTGCTTTACTGTTACCATTTGATAGAATCTTAGATCGATTTAGAACAGCAACAAACGTTTGGGGAGATTTAGTTTGCTCTGCCGCAGTTGATCACTTTAGTAAAAAATACGCCAAAGCTGAAAACTTACAGCCATCTGAAAATGTAACATTCAATCCCGCCTTAGATTTAGCTACAGATAAAAGTTAAATTTTACCCATCATTGCGAGCGAAGCGAAGCAATCTTTCTGGTAAGCACCTGCGCCTAACCCAATAAGATTGCCACAACCTCATGTCATTCCTGCACTTCACTGTCATTCCCGCGCTTCACTGTCATTCCCGCGCTTCACTGTCATTCCCGCACTTCACTGTCATTCCCGCACTTCACTGTCATTCCCGCGAAGGCGGGAACCTATTCTAAATGGGTCCCCGCCTTCGCGGGGATGACAGGAGGTGACAGGAGTACCCGAGGGGTGACAGAAGTACGCGGAGATAACGACATAAACACGCGATGACGACATAAGCAATGGCAATGAAGCAACCAACCTACCAAGCATCTATTTCAAAATCATAACCCCACCATCTTCAACCAAGAAACCCAAAAGGATATCTTATGAATACAAAAAAATACCGTGGATTTTCACTTATCGAACTCATGATAGCAATTTCTATAATAGGAATTTTGAGCAGCATTGCCCTGCCCTCGTATAAGCAATATTTACAAAGAGCAAGATTCACTGATGTTATAGCCCAAACTGAAGCATTCAAGCTTGCTGTATCTCTTGCAATTCAAGAAGGTATTGATGTCAATGAAATTAACAATGGTCAACAAGGTGTTCCAATGTCTATTTCTAACAAACACATTAAGCATATAACCGTCCAAAATGCAGTTATAAGTGCTGAATCGACAAACATTGCGGGTAGTGCAACTTACGTTTTAACGCCAAATGAAAATGGGAATTTATGGGAAATATCTGGTAGCTGCGTTACTGCAAATCTTTGTAAGGTTTAAAAACATATGACAATATTTACAACTGAAACCTCTTTTATTTTCAGAGCTAATACAATTATTGATGAAGCAATAGCTAATAGTGTTTCAGACATACATATTGAGCCCTATAATAATCAATACAGAATACGCATCAGGAAACATGGCGCACTTTCAACATTAGATAGTTTAAATATAGATGATGCAATAAAGCTTATATCAAGAATCAAAATTTTATCTAAACTTGATACAACTGAGACAAGGCTTCCTCAAGATGGTAGCTTTAGGCATAATAATATTGATATAAGAGTTAGCACAAACCCTACGATAAATGGCGAAAAAATTGCATTAAGATTATTAAACTCTGACAAAACCCTATTAAACCTAGACTCTATAGGCTTAAGTAAAAACCAACTACATTGCCTTAAACATAAATTAAATAATCCTTACGGCTTAATTTTAGTTACAGGTCCTACTAATAGCGGCAAAACTATAACGCTTTACTCTGCAATAAACTATCTTAGCAAAAAAAATTTAAACATATGCTCTATCGAAGATCCTGTAGAAATAAAAATAGATGGCATAAATCAAACATCAATTAACAATAAAATAAATTATAATTTTGCTCTAGGGCTAAAAGCTATATTAAGACAAGATCCAAATGTCATAATGATAGGTGAAATTCGTGATAGCGAAACTGCACACATTGCAATGCAAGCTGCAAACACTGGGCACTTAGTTTTAGCAACTTTACATACTAATAGCGCTAAAGATGCATTTAATAGATTAAATTATTTAGGCATTAAAGAATATTTTATTAATGATGCTACCTGCCTAGTCGTAAATCAAAGATTGATTAAAACTCTTTGCAGCCATTGTAAGCTAATTGATTTTACGTTTAAATTAAGCAACAAGAATATCCTAATTTATAAACCTGGAAAATGCAGCCTATGTATAAACGGCTTTAATGGCAAAACTGCAGTTTTTGAATTTCATTCTGTTAATTCAAATAAATCATATAACCCACTATTAAAATCAATGTTCGAAAAAGTCTTTTCAGGGATTACTTCAATTTCAGAACTGCGAACTTTAATAAAATACTAAGGAAAATATATTAGTATGATATTAAATAATAAAAACCTATTAAAAAACTTTGATAGGTTATACGAAGAATATGATGAACCTGGCATAATTAAGTTTAAACAGATTTCAAAATTTCATATATTAACTTTTTTAAAGCAATTAACTCAATTACTTGATTCTGGAATTGATTTAAGTAAAAGCCTTGAAATTATTATCAAATGTGAAAAAAACCCACAATTGCAGGAAATTATCCGTGAAATACACACAGATGTAGCAAATGGTGAAAAACTTTCGATATCATTTATGAAGCATCCAGATGTTTTCAATAACTTAACTTGTAATTTTATAGCTATTGGCGAGACATCAGGGAAATTAACTTTTTTACTTAACAAAGCAGTAGAAAACCAAGAAAAGTCCTTAGCGCTAATCAACAAGATAAAGTCTGCAATGGTATACCCTTTGATTATCTCGATTACTGCTGTGTTAATTACCATCTTAATGTTAGTTTTGGTTATTCCGAAATTTAATGAAATCTTTGTGGAAATGCAGGTAAGTTTACCACCATTTACAAGATGGGTTATATTTGCGTCTAACATCATAAAACAAAATTTTTATATTATAATTATCTTGAGTTTAGTTTATATAATACTCTTTAACTTAAAACTGACTAATAAATATATAGTTGAACTTAATGAAAAGATTATAAATGCTATACCAGGCATCAACTATATAAAAAAACATAAATTTTTAACCATGTTTGCACAAAGTTTATCTATTATGCTAGCTAGTGGTTTATCTATAGATACAGGACTCAAATTTCTCAGCTCAAGTATTGATAAAAGGTACCAAAATTACATCAAAGTTATAAAACTTGATATTGAACATGGTTCTAGTTTATTTACTGCCTTAGAAAAAACGCATATCTACCCGACTGTATTTTTACAGATGGTTAAAATCGGTGAAGAAACTGGGAACTTAGATACAATGCTAGACAAAGTTTCGAAATTATATACAGAAGAATTAGATTATTTTATTAACCGTCTAAGCCAATTAATAGAGCCCTTGATTATAACCGTACTAGGTGTTTTAATCGGTGGATTAGTCATAGCAATATACTTGCCGATCTTTAATTTAGGAAATATTTTGTAATGGATGTTATTAACTTTATTTCTTCTAACGAAAACTTATTTTTAGCGCTTGTAGCAGGCCTTTCGTTGCTTGTGGGGAGTTTTTTGAATGTCGTAATCTATAGACTCCCTTTAATGCTACAAAACGAGTGGGGTGAAGAATGCCGTGAATATTTAGGCTTAAAACCCAATCCAGAAGAAGAAAAAAAATTAAGTTTGCATTTACCACTATCTCACTGCACAGCTTGCAAAAAAAAGTTAAAGCCATGGCATAATATTCCTGTAATAAGTTATTTAGTCCTCCGCGGCAAATGTGCTTATTGTAGTACAGCTATTTCCATTAGATATCCGTTTGTTGAGCTCTTATGTGCTGCTGCATCTGTTTATGTTGCTTGGCGCTTTGGCTTTTCAATACAAACATTTGCTGGGTTGATTTTTACCTGGATAATCATTGCTGCAACTTTTATAGACATGGATCACCAACTATTACCAGATGAGCTAACTCTTTCTTTATTATGGGTTGGTTTGTTTTTTAGTATGTTTGGAGTGTTTGGAGATAGCCGCTCTGCAATAATTGGTGCAATAGCTGGTTATCTGATCTTTTATTTTATTCAAGCAACCTTTTATTTGTTTACCAAAAAAGAAGGCATGGGCCAAGGTGATTTCAAATTCTTAGCGGCATTTGGTGCATACCTTGGTTGGCAAGAAATACCATTAATAATCTTATTGGCTTCTTTTACTGGGCTTTTCTTTGGTATAGCCCATATCATTCTCAAGAAACGCTTAAAAAGCGAGCCTATGCCTTTTGGGCCTTATCTAGCAATAGCTGCATGGATTGCCTTAGTATGGGGTGGAGATTTAACCGAACTGTACTTAGAATCTATGTTTGTTGTTTAAACCATATGATAATTGGACTCACAGGTGGAATCGGTAGTGGCAAAACCACGGTTGCTAATCTTTTTGCAAAAAAAGGCATTGCAATTATTGATACCGATGAAATTGCCAGACAAGTTGTAAACAAAGGCACAAAAGCTTATAACGAAATAGTTAAAAAATTTGGCAAAGAAATTTTAATCGAAGATGAATCATTAAACCGAGCTAAACTTCGAGAAATTATATTTAATAACCCAAAAGATAAACTATGGCTAGAAAACTTACTTCACCCTATGATTCGCGATGAATCGAACAAACAAGCTCTTGCCGCAAAATCACCCTATTCTATTATTGTTATTCCACTGTTAGCAGAAACTGAGCCAAACCCAGTAATTAATAGAGTTTTATTAGTTGATGCTACAACTGAAGAACAAGAAAAACGCTCACAAAAAAGAGATAAACTTTCTAAAGATAAGATCAATGCAATTATAGAGTCACAAGCTACTAGAGATCAACGAATAAAAATTGCAGATGATATTATAAATAACCTTGGCAATATCAATGATTTAATCCCTCAAGTTGAAAAACTGCATAAGTTTTACTTATCTATTGCCCAGTAAGAATCTTGCTACGTAATATATGGTTAAACCCGTTCGCTGACGCCCTGCGAAACACCTACACCAAAATCCTGTGAAACGCCTA
>JACKZZ010006915.1_pt1 | contig 15143 bp, 18 predicted proteins | sample 8027871 | NCBI WGS metagenome assembly JACKZZ01 (sample SAMN15724774, study PRJNA655200) | protist metagenome | isolation source: fluorescence activated cell sorting (FACS) single amplified genomes of... | place: USA: West Boothbay Harbor, Gulf of Maine | collected 2000-07-19
CAGCTGGGAAAATGGGTACTTCGCGCAGGGGCAGTGGAAGCTTCCGAATGGGATCTTCTACGTGGGATCCTTCAAGTGGCAACAGCCCATTGGGGAAGGTGTCTGGGTTTTTCCAAGCGGGAACCAGTTGTATTTTTTTTTTTTTTTTTTTTTTTTTTTACTACTACTACTACTACTCTATGCCAATATAATATTATGTCTGCCGTTCATGTAACTTGAAACATAATATTTTCATTTTCATGAAGGTACGGACAGTTTACGCAGACCGAGGAGCGGGGCGAGGATCCAGTTGAAGAAGAGGAGCCAGCTGAGGAGGAGATAAAGCCGCCGAAGAACGTGATTGTGACATGGAGAAGCATCAAAGCCACCAAGGTGCACGGTTGATGAGTTTAACAATTATTGTATAGTAATATCATATTTTTTCTAATAATAATAATTTTTTTATATTATTATAAGTTATATTTATACTCTATTAAGGACTATTTATTAATATTAAACTTGGACTATGCGCTTTATTAAATTTACTAATATTAAATGATTTTTGTTGAATTTCAAAAAAAAAAAGTGTACAAAATCAATAAAATCTATATATGCATATAACTTTTGGATCATGAGGAACCTTTAATATAGATATTTTTCTGTCGTCGTATTAATACACGATATATATTGAACGTTAGGAAATGACTGTAGCTAACACTTTGTGTGTTTCATCAGCATGTTTCCCTGTTTCATTTTGTGAGTACATTAACTTATATAATATAAGCATCGAACATTGGCTTTGGAATTGATATTTGTACCCTTTGCACTGACTTCAGCCTAATAGTATTGTATAATAATAACAAATTGAAACTGACTGTTTCAAATATGCTGGAAAGTAGACAGTGGCAAAAGTCAAATTGATTTCATGACTGTTCTCGTTTGTTTCAACTTTATACGACCGTCCGTCCCAGAAAAAAATGAGAGAAATAAATGAGTAAAAGTTCATCCGTGTAGAGTGGAAACAGTCCGTTTCAACATCTATTATTATTACATTTTGATGATAGTATTATAAATATCAAATTATTTAAATGTATTACTGAGAAATTATATTTGTGTGATTCATCATTATTAATATTAATGCATGTAAGTTTTGATCGAACTCATCTGAAACTCTCTCTCCCAAATTATCCAAGATCTACCTATGAGTAGATCATCTTAGGTGCGAGAGTTGAATTTAGAACACAAGGGAGGATAATAATCATAAAATAATAGAAAAATATAGTTTTCCGACCTTTTGAAATCAAGAATAAACAATAGATTCTAGCTAGACTGCTTCCGTAATTTATTAATAATAATAATAGTAAATTTTCCACCAATATGCTGAGACTACTCGTTCTCTCCTTCACAGTGGTATTGGGAAAGGACAAAGATATTGGGGAGTGTGAGGGCTCTCAGAAAGAAGTGCTCGGCTGCAATCAAGGTCCGTGCGATACGGTCGTCTGTCAAGATTGCGAATGGTCTGAGTGGGGCGACTGGGGTCCTTGTACGTGTGTTGGGCTGATGGTACTTATAAATTAATAATAAGCGATTTAATTTTTTTTTAAAAACGGATTCACTTTAAAGCTATCAGGCTAATGGGTAGTTTTTCCAAAGATTATAGATATTATAATATTACATTGGACCATATTGTTGGTATTATTCTCACACTAGTATTAGAATATCCATATAATTATGTACACTTTCGTTTTCTAAATATTTCTTAAAGAAGAAAAAAAAAAAAAAAAATATTATAGGAGCGGCACCGTTCCATTCTCCAACGGAACAACGAGTGCGGGCATGTGTGCTCTGGCCCCAAAGTGGAAACTATGACCTGCGACGCACCTTGTGACAAGCCGGCTAGAGATTGTGAGCTCTCTGGCTGGTCTGATTGGGGAATCTGTTCGAGGGAGTGCGGAGGCGGGCAGCAGGGCAGGGAAAGGAAGGTTACGCAGGAGTTGGCGCACAATGGAAAACCGTGTGACGGGCTCCTGAAAGAAACTCGTAGTTGCAACACGGACAGCTGTGGCGAGGTCGTGGACGCAAGTCTGAGCGCGTGGGGCGCATGGGGGCCGTGTAGCAAGAGCTGTGGGGGAGGGCAACAGAGCAGGAGCAGAAGCATCGAAATCGCGAATAAGAACAATGGTCATCCCGCGGAAGGAGACCTGAGCGAAACCCGAAGCTGTAACGAACAGGACTGCGAAGCGCAGCTAGACTGCGAGTGGGGTGACTGGGAGCCTTGGTCAGCTTGTTCCAAATCTTGTAACGGCGGCGAGAAGACACGCAATCGTATGATTGTAACCGCACCGAGGAATGGGGGAAAGCTGTGCAAGCCCCAAGACATGGCCGAAGTTGCTGCTTGTAACATGGAGGCCTGCGAAGCTCCCATCGATTGCGAATTAGGCTCCTGGAGTAGCTGGGATGACTGCTCCTGCAGCTGCAATGGGGTATAATTAATAATTATATCACTTAGATATTGAGAATATTATTAGATTATAATAGTTTAAATCAACTACAGTGTCAGATGTTTGTTGTTTGTATAATATGATTCTATTCTTATACCTAATGCTGCTGCCTGTTTGATCTTAAGCATCCGCTGTTTCTCTTTAAAAAAAAGCTCCGGATATTGCCGGCATCTCGAGACGTGTCAGAGTCACGTTTTGCACGTTAAATAGTGCTCTAAATTAACAGTGCAAAGAGTTTTTAATATCAAATCTGGGAAGCTGCAGCTTTACAATGTCAAACTTGACCGACAGTACTCTCATCAAAATATTTAGAGATAATCAGATCAGATGTATGATCATGTCAATGTTAAAAAAACTAATAAAGGTCCAGCAGCGCGCGCGTTTGATCGCCACTTATCCTGCAAAGAACGGCAAAGCTTGCAATGGGGCCCTGAAAGAGATCCGGTCCTGTAACGAGGATGCTTGCATTCCCACCACGCCGGCCCCGCCATCTCCGGTTGACTGCCAGCTAGGCGAGTGGTCAAACTGGGGCAGCTGTAGTATTTCCTGTGCAGAGGGGCTGCAAACGAGGTCCAGATCTGTTTATCAGCAGCCCAGCAGCGGCGGTAAGGCGTGTCAGGGAGACCTAAAGGAGGTCCAGGGATGTAATATATTTCTTAATATTCAAATTTAATATGAATCTGTCTCACATTTGAATTTTAAATTTTAATGAATATTATGAATCTAATAATTATCTACAACAGGGTCCTCTGTGGGCTGTCCACACGGTATAATTCTGAAATTAGGTAACGCTAACGTTGCTTGTGTGGCTCCCGTGGAGCCCACGGAGGACCCTGTGGATTGCGTGTCCTCGGAGTGGGACAGCTGGGGTGCCTGCTCCGTGTCTTGCGGCTCGGGACAGAAGGTTCGGCAGCGGCAGATCACCCAAATGGCCAACCAGTACGGAAAGCCTTGTGGCCAGCACGCGAGCATGGAGGTGGCGCAGTGCTCCACAGAGCCGTGCGAGGCCCAGGACTGCGTGTGGGGCGAGTGGAGCCAGTGGTCCGCCCCCACGTGCATTGGGCTGTGTGAACGGCACCGCCAGATCGCCGTGCACAGCCAGGGTAGTACCGGCATGCCCTGCGAGGGCAGCAAGATTGAGACCAAAGCGTGCCAGCCGGATTGCGAGAAGCCCCCAGAGGACTGCGTACTCAGCGCGTGGGAGCAGTGGAGCCAATGCGACAAAGAATGCGGGGGAGGGCAGAGGTATTTTTTTTTTCTTTTTTTTTTAAAGAAAAAAAAAATTAAATTAACTTTAAATCTGAATTGAGAAATTGCTGCTTAAATTAATTAAAAAAGATACCGCGTTCGCTCCATCATTTCGGAGGCGCGCCATGGGGGCAAAACCTGTGGCACCTCGACGCTGAAACAGGTAGACAGCTGCAACACTCACGTGTGCGCCGCCTCGGTTGATTGTGAGGTGGGTGACTGGGGCGATTGGTCGGCTTGTTCGGCCAGCTGTGACGGCGGGCAGCAATACAGACACAGGGGAATCAAGTTGCAAGCGAGTGCCGGAGGTATTATAGTCTCACTGACAGTATTACTTTAAACTGAAAAAAAAAAAAAAATGCTATAATAGTAAATAGTACTGTGTAATTTTAAGAAGTATTAATAGATCAACATTGTCAATGTTCAATGCTATAATATGTATTGCTAGTGTTTAAGGAATATTTTTATGAAATTTTGTGAAAACAGGAAAACCTTGTACCGACCCGCTTTCGGAGGTGCGAGGGTGTGGCACGCAAGCGTGTAAATCCACTTTGGACTGTGTTTGGGGGGATTGGTCTGCTTTTGGAGCCTGCTCGGCTAGTTGCGGTGGAGGCCTAAAGATGAGGGATAGAAGCATCAAGGTGGCACCACGTACGCGAGATATTTTTCATTTGCTCATTCAGTATTAGCTAAGTCATGGTTATTTTAAATTGCTCACAGTAGTACTAGCGTATTAAGAAATGTCTTTAAAGCTGAAAATTAATAATAATGATATTATTAATTCTTATCCACAAGTTAGATCCACTCTAATTTAATCTTTAGGCAATGGTGGGAAACTGTGCGAAGCGAAGACGAAGACAGAAGTCGTCGCGTGCAATACGCAAACTTGTGACAAGCACTGTGTGAACGGGGAGTGGGGAGAGTGGGCAGATTGGTCTGCTTGCACAGCTTCCTGTGGAACCGGTTACAAAGTGCGCAGTCGTAAGATCGCCCGAAGTCCCAACGAATGCGGCACGCCTTTGGAGGGCTTGGCGCAAGAATTCGAGGAATGCAACAGCCAGGCCTGCGACATCACTTCTGTCGACTGTTTGTTTAGCGAGTGGTCCGAATATGACGATTGTAGCTGCCCCTGCAATGGGATTCAAGACCGCACTCGTCGAATCACAACGTACGCCCAGGGAGAGGGCGCTCTGTGCGAGGGCGCCTTAAAGGAGGTTCGCGCGTGTAACTTGCCGGATGGCAACACCGAATGCGGGCCGAACCCAGTAGATTGCGTTATGTCCGAATGGAGCAGCTGGGGTCAATGCACAAGCAAGTGCGGCGGAGGCTCACAGACCCGCTCACGCACGGTGCTCACCCCTCCCAGCAATGGCGGGAAACCCTGCGAGGGGCAGCTGTCTGAGGTGCAGGGGTGTAACAACCAAGTCTGCACGGGAGCAGTGGACTGTGAGTGGGGCGAGTGGCATCACTGGGGGGCGTGCAGCAAACACTGCGGCGGAGGGCAGAAGAGCCGGTTTCGTCACGTGACCACCATGGCCAAGCTGAATGGAGAGCCCTGCGATTACAAGGCGAGCGCGGAAGTGGTGGCTTGCAACGACCATGCGTGTGGCGAGCCCTTGTACTGCGGGTGGAATGCGTGGACCGCGTGGACCACTTGCTCAGCGTCGTGTGGGCCTGGTTTGAAAGAGAGGAAGCGGGAACTCGGCCTCACCCCTACCAAACCAGACTCCGATGGCGGCCGCGATGGTTTCGTCATTCTTGACTCCCTCAGTTTGCCCGTCTTCTTCACGCAGCCCATGCATTACGTCACGCAAAGTTTGGGAGTGTTAACTGGAGCAGTGGGATTTTTTAATCCCACCATTTTGCTTTTTGGCGGAGTGCTGTTCACAGGGGTGATTTTCTACATGCGACGGGTAGAATCCCGTAGTACACCAGTACCGGACGATGAGATGGAATTCAGAAGAATGGGGCTGGTTACAGAGAATGAACCAATGGAATAATTTATCCACCTGTATTATTATCATAAATTCTCATTCTCATGTCACCGCGTGGCGTGTTCGTAACATTATGACACACTATTTAAATATCGTGTTTTCAATAATAAGTTGAACTCAATCCAATAATTATTAGTATGAAATCATTTTTAGTAGCTAATATTGAAATAAGTAGCATAATTCTAATAGTTTCAGCTTTAAGGCTGACATGTGTGTTTAGATCTACAATGTCAATAGTAGTACTACAATTTCCCAGTAATAATATGAGTAAAGTCGTCTTCATGAATTGATAATTTTGGTATAGGTTGCTTTCACCGTGAGACAAACAAATATTTTCCGTCAATGTGACAATGTTGATATATCCGCTGTCTCCTCAACCTCAATTTTATGGAATATATATAATATTAGATTCGATTGCAATACCGAGAGAAGTATTATTAGTCCTTTCGTCGGTACTAGGAGACACTAATATATTATTATTCCAAGTTTTTTTTTAACTATGCCTAATATTAATAGAAATGAATGGAGTATCTCATGGCGCCAGCTGTCTGAGATGCGCATGTAATTACTAGAATATGAGCTTAATCGCGTGACGTAAAATGAAATTTGATATCGTGTTAATAATAAGAATCGCAATATTATACTTCAAATTCGAGCAGATTCTGATAGTGTGAATAGTCGTAGTCGATGCCAACTTGTACTTAGAATAATATTTAAATTTAGGTGAGTAGATAGTATTAAAATTAGTCAATTAAAACAGACATCATCATTTATTATTTGAGGTCAAATTCTTATCATCGGGCACAAAATTTTTTCTTATTATGGCTTTAATGAACCCTGAAGATATGGATGAATGTATGTAGGCTATTCTAATTAGGATGGCAGTAATGCGTTTAGCTGTGTTCGTATGCATGTGTGGATAGAGTTGAACTGCGTTGCTCGCTAATTTGTGCAATTTTGACTCGGCAATTTATGTTTTAATGCCATTGTCAACTCATTGACTGCATTTAAATATTCTCGAACAATATTACAATGAGTAATGACGTACTAAATTTATTAAGATAAATAGATTTTTCATTGAGAATACTGTCATTTAGAATATATATTTCATATTAAATTCCAAAAAAGAAAACAGAATGGAACAGGTCTCTGCGGGTTTTCGTCAGGTCGACACTCGCGTGCGACGGATGGGAGACTTCGGGGACTATTTCTTCGATGGCAGTTGGAAGGCAAGCAGCTTTGCTAATCCTCCAGAGTATTATTACAATTGGACATGTCTCATTGGTTTTAAAAAAAAAAAAATTTTGTCAACTATGATATTAAACGACTCAGTCTGGAACTATACTACTCATATTAGGTATCTTGACGCGCAGATTCAAACCCCGTGGACGCGCACGTTGAATTTTAAGCCGGTGTGTGGTCTATCTGGCCCGCCTAGTCTCTGGCCCATAGAGCAAGTCCAGTCTACACCAGCAGTGCCCCAGAAGCCCATTTTCGAGGACTGCCTGTCGCGGAGAGGAAACAACATCCCCGGCTACAAAGGGTACATTCCAGGCGAAAAGGCAGAGACAGTCTACGGCAGCTTAAGGAGCGCGACCAACGACCACTGCGAACAAATTCGTCAATACGAGCAGAAAAACTCCGACACTCAAGGCGCGATGCCGGTATATCTCTCATAGTCATTTTGGGCGCTGAAGCTTCGGGGCTAGTGAGCTATGTGCAAATGCTATACTTTGGGGGCCATTTTGAGCCACTTTAGCGATCGAGCAGATCGGCAAGGCTGGGGGGGCCTCATTCTGAGCTCTAGTCAGCACTACAAATGCTCTATTTTGGGGGCCGTCGCTAGCCCTCATCTTTAGCTCTAGTCAGCGCTGCATAAAAAAGATTGAGTTCAAATTTAAATTATTGCCTCACAGTATCCCGCCGATCCGCAGGGGAAACAGTCGCTGGCGACGATTTTGAAAAAAACAGACATGAAATACACGTCTTCCTACGGCGCGCCCCAAGAAAAAGACGAGTGCGGGCGGACGTTTGTGATGAAGGACCACCGTATCCCTCCCGCCCTACCCAAGAATTTCAGTAATAAACCTGGGAACGGTGGTGTCGGCATTCTAGGTTGGACCGGTTTTCGGCCTGAGGTGAAGTTGAAAGAGCGAGAGCCCGCCTATGTGGTGAGGGCCGGTATGGATACACATCCGGGATATACCGGATACATCCCAGGAAAGTTCGTGGGGTAATAACCTATAAGGCCGTTATATAATGATATATTAATATTCCGCTCTGACTAGTAAAATTATTAATACTTGATCTAAATTCATGCCTCTCTAGTAATAGTATATCACGTAATTTTATTATAATTTATTAAATTAATTATACAAATAATTTGCTAAATTGGAAACAGTGGAGGTGATATACGATTGGAATCACCTCTTTGTAGTATTAGATGTTCACAAAAAACATCTTCCAAAATTATTGTATGTTATAGTTTGTATAGCATTTTAAAAACACCGTAGCTATTTTAAGATACTACTGTACATACATTGTTGACATATTGAAATTTCATAATATTCAGTGAATATCAAACTTAATATCCGAATTCGGTGCAGATTCACGTCTAAAAGACGGACTGACTGGTAATGTCGGTTTTGAGGTCAAAAATCCTACTTAGTAGTCTACACTGATTTTATATACTACTAATAAATTTTAAACTATGTTTTTTTTTGAGCGAAAAGTCTAGCTAGAACCACAGAGGGAGTCGGAGATATATTGTCATATTATTTAAATGAACCCGTCGATTAACCCCTTTCGTACTAGCGAGATAAATATAAGTATTAATAAAAAATTGTTTTAACTATGAGCAGTCGAAATGAAACTCCTCGAAATGAAACTCCGCCCCCCCCACCTCCTGACGACTCAGATGAGTTCGAAGTCGAAGTGGAGATGATCCCGAAGAAAGCCAATGATGAATTTGAGCGAGAAGTTCTTAAGTCGCTCCGGGCTCTTACAGAAAATGACGATGAAGATGAAGATGATGATGATGATGATGATGAGTTTTCCTACGTGAACCCGGAATGGGAGAGACTTGCGGACCTTTCTGGGGATGAAGTTTTTGGGAGCTCGGGCCTATTAGCGAGGTCGCTAATAGGATTAGAAGATAAAAAAGAGGGTTTAGTCCGAGACCCAAATACGGTGGTGCTGTTAAAGGATATTCCACTGTACTAATAATTTTTTGATTTTGAATCATAATGGAAGAATCATTTAATGATTGATTTGTTTATATAATATAACTTATATGATTATCTGAATTTCTAATATGTCCAGGTGCTGGTGTGAAGACGATGTAGGCGCGTTCGTTAAACGTTCGCTTTCGCTGTTCCACGATGACGATCTAAATTATTCCATTTTCGTTCCAGAAATCCGTATTCGGAAAAGAAAATCAAAGTCAACCAAATTCGCTCTTTGCTTTTTCCGAACAGGAGCAGACGCTCACACATTGTTGGAGACCAACTCTACTAGCACTGCCCAAATCTCGGCTATGCTTCTCTGGGATGCCTTAGTATACAACACTCCCCGGAGGTTATTAAATACCCACCCGTGAGTTGAGGGGTGGGGCAAATAAAAAGATATAGGTGTGGGTGTGTGTGCGGCATAGGAGTGTAGTAGGACGAGAATAAGAAGTGAAGTAGTCCTCCCCAGAAGGCTCGCGTGTGAGAAATGTTTGTTCGATTTTCCCCTACTGTGTGCCCCATGAAAAAAAAATAGATCCTTGGCTTTTCATAGCCTGACTAAATTAAGCTAGCCGCTTGAGTTTTCACTTTAAATTGTCCCTTTGTTTTCCTTCTTAGAGTGCGCTTTGAAACTTTACGGATCGCAGTTTTAGATTTTGCTTTTAGATTGCAGGTTTAGAGTTTGCTTTTAGATTACAGTTTTAGATTTTGATTTTAGATTTCTGTTTAAGATTCTACTTTTAGATTTCAGTTTTAAATTTTACTTTTAGATTTCAGTTTTAGATTTAACTTTTAGATTTCGGTTTTAGATTTTACTTTTAATTTCAGTTTTAAATTTCAGTTTTAGATTTTACTTTTAGATTTCAGTTTTAAATTTGACTTTTAGATTTCAGTTTTAGATTTTACTTTTAGATTTCAGTTTTAGATTTCAGTTTTAGATTTTACTTCTAGATTTGACTTTTAGATTTCACTTTATTGTTGGAGACCAACTCAACTAGCACTGCCCAAATCTCGGCTATGCTTCTCTGGGATGCCTTAGTATACAAGACTTAGTATACAACAAGGCTTTTGATAGTACTCAATGGCAAATTTAATTATTATATGTATTAGTAATTTAAATTTGTATCTCGCGCAGTTTAATAAATCTATAACTCATATTATTACTTTTAAGGAAGTCTGTTTGAGTATTACTTATCTCGTATTACTCGAGTCCGCATACGACGGGCCAGTAACTTATCTCCTATTACTCGGTCGTATGCGGACTCGAAAATTCAATAGGGCCAGAATGTGCGAAACGAGCGTCGTGAGTCGATTCGACAACAGAGGGTGGAATGTAAAAAGGACCCCAGGCTTCCAAAAGAAATTTCAGATAATGATTCATCGAGACAGTGAGTCGTCTTCTTTTTTTTGCTTAATATATTGTATCTAAACCTAAATTTTTACCTCGACTTCTTCTAGCAATATTATTGAAGTCGTTTTAGTATTACTATGCTCCAAATTATTCCCCAGATACCATCATGGGGATTGGCAGGTGATCCAAATTTTCCCGGATGGTAGCATTTGTACTGATCAGTTTTTTAATAATAGTCTGAGTTGCGTCGAGCATGATCTTACTAGTAGAGTTGCAGGCCCAATATTAATATCAGATGGAAATAATAATAATTTTGAAAACAACAATGTTCTTCCTGGTTCGTATAATTTCAACAACAATAGTAGCCCAAGTCTACCTCATTATTTGGTCACCAACCACCACCACCACTCTTGGACAAGAAGAAGTAATACTAATAATTACACAGGTCCTAGTCAAGCGTCGTCCTATCATCAAACCAACTACTACAAGAAGTCAAACTGGGCCTCTTATAATCGCTCAGCCTCGTCTTGGAAGTCAAGCTGGGCATCTTATTGGCCACAACAAGAAGGTCGCTCTCGGTGGGGTCCGGAGGAGTTTCGTCCTCCTTCTATTAAGCCTGAAAATTATTTTGACTCTTCAGAATCAGAGGGCCAGCCGAAGAAGAACAATCTCACTTCTTTTGATGATCTAAAGATTCCCAGTCCGATTAAACTCAAAAAGAAGGGATCGTCCTCAAAAACTCGCCGATCTAAAACCAAACGGTCCTCCTTCCGATAACAAAATTATTATGAGAATATCTGAAATTTGAATTAAATATTCTATTAATAAGTTTGATTTAAACTATTGATATGTTGCTGCAGCATAATAAAAATAATACTAGTATTTGTAGGTCTATTAGTAAATAACCATGAGATATTTTGCTAGATTACATTCTGCATATTTTGTAATAATATTTTATTATTCCGCTTTCTTACAACCCCAATTTATTCGAGTCTATAGGTCTCCGAAATGAACTCTATTATATCCTCGGTGAATATTATTAAGCAAATATTCGCGTGTTCTTTTAAATTGCTACCGCCGTCCGTGACATCATAATTGCACAATATTAATAATAATATACTACTGATTTTTTTAAATTAAGTGTGGCAACAAATTTGAGAAAATTTAGCGATTTGAACAGGTTCACTGGGTGTTATTTATTATATCATGTCGCGCGGTATGCCTCGACTTCTGATTAGCTCGGATCCACTTTTTTCCGGCTTCCATCAGATTACTAGTTGTCCCAAGAAAGGCATCTTGATTCAGTCTTCTAACTCGGACGAAATCTTCGAAATTCAGTCTCTCACGCGATTACAGGAAGGTTCCTTTTTTGTTGTGGACAACAACAATTATGTGAACAACAACAAAAGTAATTCAATGGTCCAGAAACCTACTACTAGTAGTAGTAAGGAAATCGTCGTTTCCTCCGGGAGTCTCTACATGGCGGTTCGCATGGACCCGCTGTTCTTAACGCTCCCGTTATTGGAAGAGGCGTGCCGTGACAAAATGCAGGAGGTTAGCGTGGTCGTCGAAGATGAGGGCCTACGGAGAGCTATTAGTACTTTTAAGCCATCTTCTTCTTCTAATCAGAATCGCTGTCAGCTCGAATCGGTTCTACAAGAATCGGTTTGCGACTGCAAAGAGGTTATGGAGCGCGTGTTTGTTCGCCTGAATGATTTGAAGTTGCGGCACTGGCTACGCCGAAAACATCTGTCGGTCTGCAAGGACCTCCTTTCCAAAAAATTTTTCTTTCGGGAGTGTTGTGTTCGAACGTCGACTTTAGACACGTCCGCTTTCTCTGTGGACAAGGCGAAAGCAGCGCTGTTAGCGCAAGCAATTCTAAAAGAATACTTAGTTTGTCCTAGGCATCAAAAGATACTGGAGGATGAAATTGTACATCCGCTCCTAGTGAGGCTGGATCCGACTTTTCAGCCACAGAACCATATTAATATTTCTTCAACAGATGAAAATAATATTGAGTTAAGACCAAGTCATCCAAAACAAGAAGATGTTGCTGTTCCAGCAAAAAAGAAGGCTGCAGTTAATAAGAAACCTGAGAAAACGATCAAAAAAAACGCGGGACAATTGTCATTATTTGCCCTAATGGCAAGACATAATGCAGCTACGAAGAAATAATTCACAAATCCATATTACTAGAAAATGCCAACTGTTTATTCAATGTCTGTTGTTTTAGTCTATTTTACGCTACTTCAGAACTAATATTATTATAATTATAAGTAAATTATACTTATTTCCAATGCCGCGCGGTCTATGGCATAATGCCTGATGAAAGAATTAAACCGTTTATTTGCGTGGAATCAGAGAAGGAAAGGTGTTAGAATGCTATTATATTGTGTGAAAGTGTTCCTAGGACCTTGTCGCAGTGACAACATGCGTCAGGGAATAATTCGAGTATGAGATTCATGGAGGTGACTAGCAGTCTTACTGTTTCTATAATTTGTTGCATGCGTGATGATGCTCTTAAAATCACCAGGTGCCATGGTAACATTTAATTACCGGGGATGTATATTATTAGTAGCTAAATTTTAATTATTCAGGCTCTCATATAATTAATTTTAACAACACAGTTGAACTGTGATAATTAATATAATAACAATATTATTTTAATATTAATTAATATACTAATAATAATTAGATTATAATTTAGATATACTATTATGTCGGTCTCTATTGACCATCGCGCCGGTGGTTTTCGTTGTAACTCTTGCCACAGGCTTGTGTCTCATTTCAAATACCTCCTTCCCCCGGAAGACAAACGGGTAATTCCTGTATCCGGAATGTCGCAGAGCGCTAAAACGATTGTCGAGCAGAAGAAGCGAGATCGGGATGAGGACTATATCGATCGACCTGGAGAGAGACCGACCGCGCTAATTGAGGCGGAGAGGAAGAAGAAAGAGGAGGAAAAAAAGAAGTCAAGTAATTTAAATAGCTCTTCAGAGACTCCACAGAGTACTACTAGTCTAGAGAGTAGTAGTCTAAGTAGTGCTGAAAATAATATTATTAAGAAACGTACTAGTCATACAGTTACTCCTCCATCATCATCGTCTAATAATAATACCACGTTAGTACAAGAAGAAAACTACCCCCCCCGATCGATTCCCTATACGCTTTTTGCCACCGCTCAGTCGATCATACTCAGCCCTCTCCCCAACTATTTCAAGTTCGTGTTGGTATCGGAGGTGAACGATGCAGTGGTCACAGACGCACACCCACTGGGCCACCCCCCGACAACGGAGAACTCTTGGTTCGACAACCGGGCGCACGCCATGTTGGTGTGCAAGCACTGCGAAACGCACATCGGGTGGAGCTACGCAAACGAAACTCACCGCGTCGCCGGCACCACGGGAGGAGGAGACCGAAGAAATAATTCATCAGAGACAGCAGTAGTAGAGGGGCCTGACAAATTCTTCGGTTTGGCTTTGTCAGTGAGCAAATGGTATCGAAATCTGTTCATAATAGCTGTGATTTGGATGATCTCATTTCAATTAAGGGCTGGAGCTCCTGGGGAGGAAGACGCCAGGCGAGCCAACGCGTGGATCGTCGTGGGAGGGGCCTCCGTCTGCATTCTCAAGATGCTGCCTTATCTCCTGGATATGGTTTAGATATTTATCTACAGAAGAACCATTCTCTTCTTAAACTGAGATTAGTAATTTAAATTAATAATTAATAATTAATATTACCCCATTTTAAAGACTTCATATAATATGGGTATTATATTAATTACCTCCCGAGTCTCAGTGTCTGGACACCAACAACGATTGTGGATCGATAGGAGTTTGTTGGAACCATTTTTAACACGCACTACTAAAATGAACATCTCGTTTCACGTTCATATCTCAGAGAGTATATTAATTATACAAAAAAAGCACAATTATGGGAGCTTCCAATTTCCTTGAAATAACTGTGTGTAGTGAATTTATTGCTTTCGTGTTGGAGAAAATTCACAAATTCAGAAATGCGATTATAGATTATTAAGCGATCAAATTGGACGAAGAAGTGTTACCGATGAAAACGCTATACTGTTCGGGTACAATTTCAGAATTCCTCTATTTTTGCAGGATTGAATGGCTATGTGAGTTGCTATGACTTCGGAATGGATCGGCCGACTACTAATAAATATTTCTTATTACTATCTCATGATTTAAATGTGATAATTAAAATGTATTATTGGTCGTAGTATTATATTGCCTAGTCGCTTCCAAATGGTTAGGATGACTTCACACAAGATAATTCTACGTCTGAAGCTCTGAAGGACTTATCATTTATTAGGCCATTGCAGCATTTTGGTTTCTAAAGACCTGAAGAGTGTCTTGGTCTGCTTCTTAACTGGTTTCCGTGATAGCGATAAGAGTCTTGACATTCAGCCAAGTTAATAAATATGGTAGTACTCCAAATTACTTAATTGCAAAATATTATTAATTCTCTTATGGTTCTATTTTTATGGTTGTAGTTTAGTATTATTCGCATTCTTATTATATGTGGGCGTGAAGGAAATCGAAGCTATAATATTAACGATTCATTTTCCGAGTGATTTAAAAAAGACTTGGTGATAATCATATTATAACTTTAAGAAATCCTAGTAGTTATCTACTAGTTAGTACAGCGCACTACTCTTTAAGCCCTATTAATAATAATATGACCTCCTAGAAGATGTTTTCCTCTCTTCAGAATCATTACAATGCCCTGGTGGAAGCTATTATACGGCCTCCAAGAGATCTTTACGTGCTGGAAGACTTGGGTAGGGAAGCTATATAATTATTATTCAAAATTTATGAGTCAAACT
>JACKZZ010004298.1_pt1 | contig 15140 bp, 13 predicted proteins | sample 8027871 | NCBI WGS metagenome assembly JACKZZ01 (sample SAMN15724774, study PRJNA655200) | protist metagenome | isolation source: fluorescence activated cell sorting (FACS) single amplified genomes of... | place: USA: West Boothbay Harbor, Gulf of Maine | collected 2000-07-19
ACTAGAGAGTATTCAGCCGGGATTCGAATTCATCTTTTGAGGCTCATTCTGATCCTGTAGGTCGTTGGAGCCAAATTAGGGTCTTCTCAGTCAATTTAAACACTGTTGAACGCTACTAGGGACCCGGCACAGGCTTCTGGCTAGACACTTACCTGAACGAGTACTGGCGATCCGCCACCGGCTTCTCGGAGGCAAAAAAGTGCACTTACCTGAACTGGTACTGGGGATCCGCCACCGGCTTCTCGGAGGCAAAAAATGGCACTGTGACTTACCTGAACTGGTACTGGGGATCCGGCACGGGCTTCTCCGTGAGTCCCGCCTCGATCATCTTGTCGATAATTTTCTGCTTGGAGTCGGCCTGTTTCCTCAAGTTCGCGTACGTACCACAACTCCTGATGAAGTCCAACAGATGCTTCATGTCGTCCTGCTCCTTCTTGTACCTGGTCATCTGATTCTTCTCGTAGTCCTGACGAGTCTTCACGTAAGAAGCGTAGTTACCGCCCCACACCTGAGGAGATTGAAAGAAGAATAGAAGGATGGGGAGGTTCAAGGGAGAGAAAAGGGAAGGGAAGAACAAATTGGAGAGGGAGACATCATTCATCATGCTAAGTATCATTCGAGGGATCATTCGCGGTGTGCCTGTTAACCGGTGCCAACCTTCGTCACCAAACCTTCGTCACATGGGCTTACCTTGAGCTGAGCATCATGAGTGAGTTGCATGATGTTCGTGCACACATTGTTCAGAAAATCCTCACTGTGACTGACCATGAGCAGGGTGTTCGGGTAGTTAGCCAAGTAGTTCTCAAGCCAGACGCAGGCACCTGAGGGGAGGAGAGGCGAATTTTAAGAAAAAACTCGATCTAGAAGAAATGGTGGGGAAGAGGATTTTTTTTTTTTCGCTTTTCCCACCTGAGGCACTTACCGAGATCCAAATGGTTCGTGGGTTCATCCAACAACAATAGGGTCGGCTCCACGAACAGCGCCTGCGCGAGCGACACGCGCATCCTCCATCCTCCGGACATGTCCTTGGTGGCCTTCGCCATCATCTGTTTTCCGAATCCGAGTCCGTGAAGGAGCTCCGCCGCCCTAGACTCGAACTTCTCAGGCTCCATCCCGTCGAGCTTGTCGCCGATCTGCTCCAGGAGCTCGGCGTTGGCCTCGGGGTCCTCTTCGAGGAGCTGCAAAGTCAGAGCTTCGAGCCTGGGAAGCGTGATAAATACTAATAAGGTAGGGACTAATAGGATGGGGAGTGGGGAGGATGGGGAGTAGGAAGTAGGAGGATGGGGAGTACGAAGGAGTAGGATGGGGAGTAGGAAGTAGGGAGTTCGTTCATAAGTGGGGAGTTCCTTCATAATTCTCATAATTCATGTTCCTTCTTGACCTTATATCGATGACGGCCTCCGGAGCGGATCCCGCCCGCTGTATACTTACCTCTCGTGCTCCTTCTTGAACGTGTCGATGACTGACGCCTTCCAGAGCGGAATCTGGATACCCCCCGCTGTATACTTTACTTACCTTTCGTGCTCCCTCTTGACCTTGTCAATGACAGCCTCCAGAGCGGTCATCTCACTCGGTGCCGCCTCAGAGTCGAGGAACCACATATCGATGATATCGGGAATGGGCAGGTTCTCCTTGGCCGCGATAGCAGCGAGAAGCGTCGACTTCCCCGAGCCGTTCTGACCGATGAGCCCGTACCTTCGCCCGAAGTTGAGCTCCAGCGTGGTGTCCTGGACCAAATTTCTTCCGTAGGTGGTGATGGAGAACTCGGAAATTTTCAAATCGCGGGAGTTGGGCTGGGAAGCCAGGTTTCCCGTGATGACGGCCGTCTCCAACACCTTGGAGCGTCCCTGCGCGAGCCCATCGTTGGACAAAGCATTCTCCTTCTTGGCCTTGTCAGCGTCTTTCTCAGCCTTCTTAGCTAAACGCGCCTCCTGGGCCTTAGTCAGCTTCTTTTCCTTCTTGGGAGGCATCTTTATGGGGGGATATTAGGGGTAAATGACAAGAATAGGTAGGTTAACCGTTACTTGTTTAGACTTACTTCGTTGATGAAGTAATAAGGTTCTACGGGACTATGTGAGTGCCGTGACGAGTTCAATGCTATATTGTACTGGGGATACTGTACAACAAAATTGATATATGTAGGACGATAGAATACGGTGGGTATCTCGTTAATTCCTGAGCCGGGTAAGCGATCGCTATCTAAATAGACAGAAATGACCACTGTGGGGAAAGGATATGGGGGAGCGGGAGATTGTTTAATTAAGGAGCCTTAGAAGGAAAATAGGTGCAAACGTACCGGTAAGGGTGAGACTAGCCTTGAGGGACCGTAAGGGTCTTAGGTACAAGGCGGTATGGTACAGTCGAGTTCTAGCTGTCCGGCGCTGAACCGGAAATTGGGTGATACGGTTAAGACTAACCAAATCTATTGTAGATGCTAGAGCGGCCTAATTCCACCGCGGAAAATGTCGCTCGGAGAAGCTAAGATGTCTTAGCAATTCTAGCTCTCGAGAACGGGTGAGATTTGTCTCGCGTGAATTCTGCGAGTCGTGAATTCGCCTTGCGTAGATTCAGGCAAGGACAAAAATAGAGCCAAAAGGATTTCAGGCTCGGAAATGTGTGAGACAAGAGTGAATTTACTGGACTCTCAGACTTGTGACTTGTAGAGGCTACTTGTCGAGGTCGTCTGGACTCTGAGGCTAATTCTAGGCACTAATTCTAGGGCTAAGCAGTCTGAAGCACTGCTTGGTTCTGTAGTCTCTAATTCTACTGAGTGCACTTACAGAAATACCGCGGAGTGGAGATTCGCGCGGTTCTACAAAAACGAAAACAGGACACGTGAGTAGGTTGTTAGGGGGATGGGATTCAGAACGGGGATGGGATCACGGTTGGAAAGGGGAAGGTAAAGGGGATATAGGGGGATTGGATTGATCAGGGGGAACGGGGTGAAATCGGTGAACGGGAAATCGGTGAACGGGAGCAGTCATGAACGGGGATCCTAGAACTGAGGCTGAAAAATAGATCAATCATCAATGAGAGAGCATGAATCAAATCATTCAATCATTTATATCGTAGAACCAAACATTTACATCGTAGTGGAACTGGGCTGATAACATCAATCACGAACGGAATTTAGAGGGGATTTAGAGGGAATCAGACGGAGCCTCGCCGTCAAAAGGGATTGGGATCGGTTAAGACATGGAGGTGGGTGGGACGGGGTTTGGATTGGGTGGAACGGGGAATTCAAGGATTCACGGGCAGATTTCATGAAGACTTAGACTGGGATTCGCAAAGATGGGAGATTTCTGAGAATGAGCACGCGCGCTGGAGCTAGACAGATTTGGTTGGGAACAATCTTGCTTGCTTTCTCGGAGGGATAGCAACCGTGAACGGTGCCGTAGCAGGCTGAATTTCGTGGAATATGTGCCAATGTGACCGGACGGTCTCAGAGTGGAAGGGTCGCTTTCCGCCCGGGCAACTCCATCGCCACCGGGCGGAGAACGCCTCCTTCGTCGCCTATGTTTCAACTTATACTGGTTTTCTTGAGTGCATCTGTGAGTGCTTATATCGACTGTAATTGTAAGTGAGTGCTTGAGTGACGCTGTCGATGCCCTCGGACACCGGCTGCCACGGTACAGTGATACTGGGAAGCCAGTCCCCTCGAGCGTCGACCCGCCTTTCTGAGCTTCTAAATTGACCTGTTTGTGTTGCCTCCCCGGCTGGAAACCGGGTGGCGATGAAACTAACTGAAAATGATGCGAATAATGTAATGGTGTTTTGGTGAAATGATATTTTCAGGGTGCTACTACTACTGTAGGTGGGTGTGGCCTCGGTGGTTAATCAGACTGCCGCTCTGTCTCCTAGAGACGGCGTTCGTCAGATCGCGCTAGCGATCGATCCCTATCACAAAATCGTCAAAAATCTATCTAAACGTTCGCAAAAATGGCTGTCAGATGAATGGGCTGATAGCTACCGTGTTCCCGCCGCGAAATCTCCTCAGTCCGTTCCTGTTTAAGCGAAATCATACTGCTTACTCCTCAGCAGCTTCCTCGGCGGGAGCAGCCTCTTCCTCGGCGGGGGCGGCTTCCTCAGCAGCCTCCTCGGCGGGGGCAGCTTCTTCGGCAGCAGCTTCCTCTGCGGGGGCGGCTTCTTCAGCAGCAGCCTCTTCAGCGGGAGCAGCTTCTTCGGCAGCGGCCTCCTCGGCGGCGGGAGCCTCTTCCGCGGCCTCCTCAGCCGGAGCCTCAGCGGCAGCTTCCTCAACCGGAGCTTCATCGGCAGGAGCGGCCTCCTCGACAGCAGCCTCCTCAGCGGCGGGGGCTTCCTCCTCGGCGGGAGCCTCGGCAGCAGCCTCCTCAGCGGCGGGGGCAGCGTCCTCGGCAGCCTTCTCCTCGGCAACGGCCTCGGCCGCAACAGGAGTCTCCTCGGCGGCGGCAGCAGCAACGGGGGTCTGAGGAAAAAAACGGGTAAATAGGGTGAAAAACAGTTCATCCCGGCGGAATTTGAGAGGGAATTCCAAAGGAACCGAATCAGACCCTACTACTTCACTACTTCACCGACAAAGTCACATTTATTCATCATCGTAATACGCATGATTCTTATACTTACATCGTCAACGCTGGTAACGGTCACTTACATCGTCCACGCTGGTAACGGTCACTTACGTCGTCAACGCTGGTAATAGTCACCTTGGGCGTCTCCGTGTTGAAACTGGGTGCGCCGCTGGCCACCGGCGAGGAGGGCTTGGAGGCACCGCAACCCATCTTGAAGTGAAGGTTTTGAAGGGGTGAAAGGGGTACTACTAAGAGTACTAAAAAGAGCTAGTAGTACGGGGGTAATTCGATGTTCTAACGACTGGTTAGAACCCAACAACGACTGAGTCTGGTATACAGGGAGTAATACGGGTGAACTAGCACCGGTAGTTACGGGGGTGAGACTGTGAGAAGGGAAAGTGCCTGTTGGGGCGGGAATACGAATGGGGTTAATGGAATGGATGGTAACGGAGGGTGAGGATTTGTGCGCCGCGTTGCGCCGTCTAGTTCTTTCGCGCCTGGGATCGCGTGACTTCATTTTGTCGGCCGAAAAAACATGTTAACCGATGGCAACCTTCGGTGCAACGAATGGGTTCTCCTCGCAAAAAACGAATGCCCAGGGTGAGTTTGTCCGCAGAAAAAACAGTTCACCGATCTCCCGACTCTGAGATCCGATCATTTACGATGGGAAAAAACAGGTTCTCAACGAAATTCTCCCGATTGTCTTAACCGAGGGTATCCTCTGATCGACGCGAAAGTCTCAACGAGCCTCGCCATTTCTCATACCTCAGGCTTCATCCCTCGATTCGGATGTTCAACCTCCAACTCCGTCCTAAAAACCGTCCAACTCCGACTCCGCCGGCAATCCGGCCTCCGATCGAACACAACACGGGCGATACTAGCGCGTATTCTATCGCGAAGGAGCGGCACATTCCCCGCAGGGGGGAAATGACATCGGCTCCACCCCGCGTCTGGAGACGTTTTTTTCGCTTTTTCGTGGTGTGTTGGCATGGTGGGTGTCAGATGAGACCCGGTGCATCGCTCCCCAGATGGAGACGCCAGAAAGACCAGATTCCTTCGCACTGGCCCTTTAAAGACCAGATTCCTTCGCACTGGCCCTTTTGGTATAAAACAATAAATCCCTCCCATTTGCCATATAAAAATCATCCCTCCCTCCCATTAAATGTGTCGCTCTTGTGGTCGTGGTCGTGTGACCCGTGACCTCTTTAATATGGTGTGGTGTAGCAGATACCTTCTTAGACAGACAGCTGCACTTGGACTTCCTTCTCTTGCCCGTGTACAGCATCAGTCTTTCTCCTTGTATCAGTACGTGTGGGCGAAGATTTCTTCTGAAACTTCCCCGTAAATGTGTTACTTTCCCGTGTTGCTTTCCCATTGTATGTAAATCTATGTAAATCAAATATGTCAAATGTTGAATCGAGTATTACAGCTACAGAATAACCAACAAATCCACTTTCGAACTTCTTCAGAATCCTTACGGCCGTTTGTTAATACTATGACGCCTTATGCCGCCTGCCCGCCGCGAAACCCGATTGCGGATCCCGGGAGCGACCAGACGAAAAGAGAAGCGTCGTGAGATCTGGGAGAGCGGGGCTCGGTAGTGGCCGTGTGGGCTGCTCCGTCTCGTGAGCAGCCCGCGTACCACTGGGAACCATCCGTCTCGCCAGACTCTGGCCATATAGCAACCCTCACTACTCTCGGAAGCGTTACTAAAATGACTATTAAAGTCTCATGTTTTCTTTAAAGTCTCATGTTGAATTCAAATCGATGTCGATGTTGTTTATAGTCTCTGATCGTGTTACTCAAATTCATTAGTGTTTCATAAGTAGTTTGGCATACGCAACCGACCCCCCCAGGTCGTCTAATCGTGGTGGCAGTCTTAATATTACCTTCTCGCGCTACCCACTAGACCGACTCTTTTTTGACCACCAACGCTCCAGGTCCAAGTTCCGATGACCGTGTTCGGATGAACGTGGGTCTGGTTATCTGGATCCTGAAGCGCTATAGAGGTGGTCTGAATCGGCCCAGCCACGTTATTGTTGAAATGTCGCCCGTGTCAAGTAGAAGAATCGTCCCTCGCTACAATACTTAAATTCGGAAACTTGAAAGACCGAAGTGGAGTCTGCCCCCTTGGTCTTCTCGTTCCATCCTACGCGAAACAACAAACTAACTTCAACTTTTTCGTAAATTGTCGGTACTTCACTATTAAATGACACTAACTTCTTTCGGAAAATCAATGTGGCCGTCAATTTCATGCGGCGCGAGGACCTGGGCAGGGCCCGCTTATCAACGCGTACTTCCTTCTGATGAAAACGCGCCGCAGCGAAGAAGAGCCCGTTCTGCAGATCCTATTATCCTGTCATCAAGCGGCATCAGTCCTTCGTGTAGTATAGTAGACACCAGATCGCGAGTACCCTTTCTGTTGGTACTGACGGCTGATGGTGCTGCACCCTCTATTGTGCCCTATCTCGGTTACTCGTGCCCCTGTTACGTATCATCTCAACGGTTGGTTTGTTCATTCGGCGTTGTCAGACTGTGGCAGACTGTGAGGACAACGTGGGTTGCTTCTTACTGCTTCGGCCCTCTCGCGGCCCTGGCCAGGCGTGCATCGCCTGTCCACTGTTACAGACCGGGAGCTGACCGAAACAGGGTTAAGAAGCGTCCCATCAATGATCAGACTTTTTTCGTTGAGAGTGGTCTAGTTGGGGTCATCCGGACAGGATCTAAGGGCGTCCAGCGCTTTTCACGGAGCACTATTTGATTCAATGACGGGACGTACTTCTGAACTCTAACCAAATTAAGACTTTTACACTGTAAAACTAAATTTACAGCCATTTTAAGGTAACTAATTAGCCTGAGCTAGCGCCTCGGGAATATTGCCGCGAGTCTTTCTAGGGGGCAATCCAGGGCGTCGGAGACGGTATGATGACGATACAAACCGTGACACACCTTCTCGTTGTATCACGGCGCGTCGTCATGCGGCCTTAATGCCAGAGTCGCTGTTATGTGCTCCTCGGGAGCCTAGTAGAGTAACGCGAGACAGGCAAAATATTGGACTGATGCATTAGTACAGTCGTCAGACCGCGGAGCGCTATATAGATCTCAGAGGCGCTCAGTGAATAGGGTTCCAGCTAGTTCACAAGAGGCCGTGCACGCGCGTCTTCAGATGCGCACTTAAACCTTTCATAAAACTGCGACCCTGTCTTCGTCTCACAAATATAGTAACCTCAAATTATAAGTTTCTCTAGCCCGCACTTCTGGGTCTAGTTAAGTCTCAAATTTCGCTTCCTTCCGGGGTTCAGATTGAATTTCCTTTTTATTAAGTAGACATACAAACTTCTTAAAACAGTATAGACTTCGGTTGACAGCGAGGGGACGAATCAACTGGGGGGGCCATTCATGAATAGATGATCGACCGGGGTCGATCACCCGGTGCGCGGCCGATTGGCATGTTGGTGCTTAAGATGTAAACAGGTTTTCCTTAACTTGGTGATAAAAAATTGAGAACTTGGTGGTAAATTGGAGCCTGAGAAAGGTCCATCTGACACCTAAACCGGGAATCCAGCGCCTCTCACCCTTCTCGTGCAAAAGACACTGAATCCGCCGGGTATGTTCTCCTTCTGGTCCATGCCAACAGTTCACCACGCGGAGCCTCGTCGCTAATAATAGTACTATACTAGCGGCGGAGACCCCGTTTTCCGTAGCACGTGACCATCATCACACTTCTCTTGGCAACCACTGGGTAACTGATTACCCAGTGCTGGGTGCAAACTCGTACTGCAGCAAGTAGTACGCAAAGGCACATATTATTTATTGGGAGGTTTCGTCGGATGCGAAGCCCCTCTGAATCTGGAGGCTGTGGTCGACACCTCGAGCAGGGGAATGTATTCCCACGGTTAATTTTCGCAAAGTTAAAAGTCTCTTCTCTTGTTAACTCGGAAAGGATCGGTTACTCGCTAGGATAAGGCTAAACGTCTTCTAATCCTGTTCCGTAATTACCTTATGCACCTAAATTAAGTTAATTTAGCTTGAGCATGTGTATCTTAGTCGTTGACTAGCTTCTGGTGATACGTAACTAGACAAGGCCAGAAGGCGTGTTCACCCGAGTAAGTGACCCACGAACCTGCTCGTGTCAAACCGGGAGCGCCTCCTCTTAGTCCAATAAATTATGTTTTGCCTCTGCACAGTGGACTCACTGCCGTACGTCGTACGCGAATGACTCTGGATCGACTCGTGGAGAGTAGTTCCGGACTCAAAGTTGCCAGAGGTCTGGGACTTGTTTCCGATTTACTTGCTCAGTCGCTTCTTTCAACTGAGCTTCAGAGAGTACCTGTTTGGGTCTCTTGTTCTAACTGAGAATGCCCTCATAACAACTCGGAGATAATTTAGCTCTTGATCGTTTTTTCTACCGAAAACTATTACATTTCGGCGAGTCAGTGGGAAGGAGTCTGGTCTTCCGGCACTATACTCCGAAGTCTGCTTCTGACCCACACAGTACCGTCGCGCTCTCGTGTCCTGGGACCCGGGCGTGGGCTACTTTTCGTCAGACGGGCGTTACTATTACTTGATCATTCTGTGATCATTCTAAATAGACTGACTACCAGCGCTAACTAGGAGTACACATAGGCTAACCGCAGAAATGGTTGGGGCGCGCGCGCGCACAGCCGTGACTGTACACTACACATCATCAAGATTTTATTACGTTTTAGTCTCACAACTTAATATTTACGCGCCGCTTGTGGTGATGCTATTAAAAACCGCTTGCTCGACAGGCAAGTCGTCTAGCCGCGAGTCTGAGCGACTAGAAAACCAGGGGCTTCGACCTGGTTGAACTAATACATCACCTAACAATTTTATTCTGCAGAAACGATCCTGGAGGGGATCACAACTGGTGCACTCCACTGGTAGTATAGTAGTAAGTAACGCAAATAGCAGAATCCGAACCCGAGGTGGGCTCTTCTCAAGAGTGGTCTCTCTGAATTATCATTTAGTAGAGAGAGAGAGCGATAGTAGTTAGAACGGTTGGTAGTCAAATCAAAACAGGTCTCTTCCAATACGAATTCATAGGTTTAAAGGGGTCTTAATCGGAGTCTAGTAAATAGTCCCAATCCCTCCATTCCAGTCTTCCGTTAATTCCGTCCATTCAAAGATATTTCCAACATCACATCATCATCCAAAACCCATTCCTCCCCGCAATCCCCATTTCCTCCGTAAATCCTCCTCCCGAATATCCTCTGGACATCATAATTTTGTCTTCTCTTCAAACAGTTATCAGTCGCCCGGGCTCCGGGTCTTCAAATCTCAAAATAAAAAAAAAAGTAAATAAGTACAAAGATTTGTTGTGGTTGTCGTCGTTCTTGGTTCGTTGGTTGAGAATTAAACGGTGTAATCATGTTGACGTCGTCGTGGTTGTTCTTCATTCGGTGCTTCATACAATAAACTGCTTTAGATGTTGCTTGCAGCAAGTGGTTCGATGTGACGCTAGCGCCTGTTGGTGTGCTGCTCTGAAACTGAGCCGACCCGTGACCGTTCGGCGAACAGTCTCGACGCTTAGCGAAGACGCAGCGGGCGACGGGTCCGCGACCGCCGTGCGCAACTGCCTTTCGAAGGGCAGCAGCGCAGGAGCCCTCTTCGCGGACTGCCTATCAGAGAGCAGCAGCGCGGAGTGAGTCCCTTGAATGCCGATCTCGGTCTCGTCTGGGTAATAAAAACTTCATCAGTAATTATTGGGTGTGCGAGCGCAGCGCCGTTCGAGGGGCACCGGGGACTCACGATCCGTTATTCGTTATATTGGTTGAAGGACGAATCCATGAGCGCTCCGGGTGTTGCCCCCGAATCGCCGCTGCTATGCGCCGCTTCTTATGCTTCTTCTTATAAAACTCTGGAGAACCGCTCCGGAAAGACGCCAGACGCACCGATGTCAACAGGTTGATGTTGCACCGCGGCATCGCAGTCGCTGGCCGGACGGTCTCCTTTAATTTTTTCTCCGCATAAGAGTGAGGCAATCTAGCGCCACTGGTCGTTCTGGGAGTAGGGGGCGGACCTGAATCCTCCCTTTCCCCCGTTGAACCCTCCGTGTCCGCCGCCGAAGGAGCTGCCCCCGAATCCGCCTCCGAACGAGTTTCCTCCCTTTCCGCCCCCAAACCTGTTTCCTCCCTTCCCCTTTCCGAACCCCTTGGACTGTCCGTACCTCTGGGAAGCGGAACCTCCCTTGCGAGCTCCGCGGTCGGCGAGCGCCTGAAGCTCCGCGGACGGCTCCTGCCCGGCTTTGCGCATAATCCCGACGAGCTCAAAGGCAGAGCGAGGAGCGGTCTTCAGGTCATCCTGGCAGAAGAAACTGTGGGACACCCCGAACTTGCCCGCGCGACCGGTACGGCCGATGCGGTGGACGTAGTCCTCGATGTTGAGCGGGAAGTCGTAGTTGACGACGAGCTCGACGTTCGAGATGTCCAGACCGCGGGCGGCGACGTCCGTGGCGACGAGGACCTTGCAGCGGCCGGTCTTGAACTGGTTGAGGGTCCAGTCGCGATCCTGCTGCGTGCGGTCACCGTGGATGGCGAGGGCGTTCAAGGATTGGGGGAGACGGCGGGTGAGCCAGTCGCAACCTGGGGGGAATCAATCAAGGATGGGAGAGGTTAAGACATTGATGAATCAGACAGGAAATCAGTAGGGATAGAATACTGGATTGAAAGATGGGGTCGGTTAACACATTCATTGACATGACTCATCATTCGTTTCGAAATTCATTATTCGTCCTTCCAACGCCGCATGGACTTACCCTTCTTGGTCATGCAAAAGATGATGGTCTTGAATTCCTCGTTGCCGGTGGGGCATTTCTTCTGCATTTCCTGGGTAACAACTTGTCCGATCCTGTCCACCTTGTAGGAGTCGACGTCACGGTCGGAGGCCCCGAACTGGTTGCCGCGGATGGAGTAAGAGTCGATCATCTCGACGTTCTGGGTGATGCGGTTGTTGGCCTTGAGCTCACCAATGTTACCCTCTCCGATGTGAACGTGGACGGGACCCTCGCTGGACGCACCGTTGGAAGACTGGCACAAGTCGCGGGCGAGCTTCTGGACCTGGGGGGAGGAAAGTTGAGAGAGTTGGGGGGGAAGTTGAATTTGAATTGTGGGAATGAGAAGAAGGGATGTCAATCACGGTTAGAATCCTCGGTTTTCACAATCTCAATCTCTTTCTTCTCTGGTAGGGAAGCCTTACCTCCTTGGGCCAGGTGGCGGAGAAGAGCATGGTCTGGATCTTGCGTCCGTTCCTCTCGATCTCCCTGAAGACGCGGCGAATGTCCTTCTCGAATCCCATATCCAACATACGATCGGCCTCGTCCAGGCAGAGGTAAGACACACGGTTCAGGGAGAATCCGACACGGTTGTCGTCGAGGAGATCGAGAAGACGGCCGGGAGTGGCGATGACGATTTCCTTTCCGTACCTGGGGGAGAAGGAATGAAGGGGTGACAGAATAGATGATGGGGAAATTCGAATAATAGGGTGTCCATGAGAAGAATCAATTTTCATTCGTTATTCAGAATCACATGTGACATCTCATCACCGTTCCAAACTTCTCTCCTTACCTGAGGTCCCTCGCCTGCGGTCCCTTCGGAACTCCTCCGACGAGGCAGGTGGTCCTGACCTGTCCGTCGGTAGCCTTAGACAACTTCTGGGCCTCAACTTCGATTTGCTGGGCCAACTCGCGCGTCGGCGCCAAGCACAAAACGATCGGCCCGGTCTCCCCGCGCTGCAGGCGCTGCTCGTTCTGCGTGATGTGAACCGCCCCGGGGAGGAGGAAGGAGAGGGTCTTCCCGGACCCGGTCTCGGCGATCCCGATCATGTCGCGACCTCCGAGGGCGACGGGCCAGGTCTGGGACTGAATCGGCGACGGAGCGGCGAACCCCATCTGCCCCTGCAGGAAGTTCTTGTACAGGTACTCAGGGACGTTGTACTTAGATAATTCCTCAAAGGATTGGAGAGGGGCCGGGCACGCATCCGCCCTGGACAGGATGCGGATGTGCTTCTCCTTGCGGAAGGCCTCCGCCTCGGCAGACATACCGGTGGCGACCATATCCATGGCGGCCTGGTTGTGGATCAGGGGCTTAGCAGGGGCAGATTCCTGACCCTTCTGGCCAAAGGACTGCTGCTGACCGTAGGAGGACTGCTGCTGACCGTAGGAGGACTGCTGCTGCTGACCGTAAGAGGACTGCTGCTGCTGACCGAAGGAATCTTGACCCTTCTGGCCGAAGGACTGCTGAGCCGGAGCGCCGAACTGGCCGGGAGCGGCACCGCCGAACTGACCGTTGGCTCCGAACTGCTGTTGCTGCTGTCCTCCGAACTGTTGGCCTTGACCGCCGAATCCAGCTCCATAGGCAGACTGCTGGTTGTAGTTGGACTGGCCGTTGAATCCCTGGTTGTTCTGGTACTGACCGTACATCTTGAGAAGGGGTGGTGGTGTTAAAAAACTAAAAAGGTTACTGTAACTTTTTTGGCTGGTTAGTTCAATTAATTGAACTGGAAACTAGAAACTGTGAAGACTAACGGGTGTTAGACTTTCTGTACTGTTTTAGAAGAAGGAGTTTTTAGACACGGTTTAACCGGCTAAAAGTAGTTGGCAAACTTCAGATCTAGTGAAGAGTACCGGAGAAGAGCAGTCTGTATAGACTGTCTTGAAAAAAGTCTGTTTAGAGACTTTCTTAAATCAACACGAGTGTTAATTAGGTGCAGGCGACTGGATAGGCGACTGGAAACTGTTTGAATTTAACTGCAGCACGCTGGAGTTAAAGGAAGCTGGTTGCAGACAATCAGATTGTCCTGAGAGTGTTGTGACGGGTCACTGTGGGGGTGGGAGCGGATAGATGGGGGGGAGGGGATGAAGTGTTAGTGTGGAAGTAGTGGTGGTCAACAATCGAAGCATCGGAATAGACAGGGAAATGGTATGGAGTCGTGTTATGGATGGTAGGGCAGTAAGTGCGAATGGTGGTGGTGGTTGTGGTCACAGTTATGGAGAGGTGCAGTTATGGAAAAGGGCAGCCTATGGGCCCGGATATGGATTCTCGAGAAACTTGATTGTGGGTGAATTGCCATCCATTCGGCGGATGCTGCCTAGAAAATGCCATCCATTCGGCGGAGGCTGCCTACATTGGTTGACGAAGAACGTGCCGCTAAGCGAGAACGTGCCGTTAAAAACGAGAACGTGTCGTTAAACGAGACGTACACCGATTTCAGGCCCGAGAGAGACCGTGGTGTGGTGCTGGATTCTTTGCACTCTAGAGGGGAAATTTATGGACAGAGAGAGCTACAGGTTATGGACGGGAGATCGACAAAACAGGGCTAAAAACCAACGCATTCAACGTATTCGTAGACAACATCTATGGAATGGTAGACATCAATCACAATGGGATTCACGAATTCTTGATAGAGAACGTTCAGATAGAGGAGGATGGTTCAGAGAATTGGATCAGAGGATGCAGACGGTTAAGATGTTTGGGATTTCGCCATTTCAAAGAGTAGATCAGAGGTTTCGGACGGTTAAGACATTTGAGGAAGGGAGCTCCGCATTTCGGCGCTCAGGAGCGTTTTCGTCCAGAGGAAGAAGATTCGCCGGTTTTAACACCCTCCCGCGGTTCCTGCTACCGTGGAATGCTCCCGATTGGGGATTCCCACGCCTAGTTTCATCCTGACAAAATATCTCGGAAAATGCAAGAATACGGCCCGAAAAACCGGTTCTCGGAAAATGCAAAAATCCAGCCCGAAAAACCGGTATACACAAGGGCCGGATGTGTCTGCTAAGCGCCCTACTTTCTACACCAAAACCTCTGTTCATGAAAACTTACTGACTGTGATGGGAGGTCCTTTTCCGCGGTGGAAAGCCTCGTTCTATCGATAAACTGAATTTAACTGAATTTAAGAAAATGTTGGATCCGGACCTTGTAGGTCTTCCCGCGCTTAGCGCCTTAGACTACTGACTTAAGAAAATTGACAGTAATTGACATTGACGACATTCAGACTGAGTCTGATGTGATTTCGACTAAAAATGTGATTTCGATTAAGAATTAATTTCGTGTTTCTGACCCGCTGTACGGGCCTTCCAAAAGAAGTATCGACGGATATCTACGGTTTGTAAACGGCTTTAATTATGCCAAAATTCAAAAATGCGGCTTGAGATGTGGAGCTACCGCTACTGAAAAATAGTTTAACTGTGGATTTCGCCGAGCCTTGGCCGCGACTTTGGTTAGTAAAATATTTGATTGATCTACATCTACAATTCTGACCGGAAATCACCGGGATAACTTAAACTCTACGAGCTGTTTCTCTTCCTATATCCTATCTTTCGTCACTATCCTACCCTCCGATACTCATCATATCATCACATCGGCTGTGGTTTATCATCATATCCACCCTGTTTCATCCCTCATGACTCTTCCCCTTGGATTATGTCAGCAAGGCTCTGTAACTGCTCTTTCAGGCTTTTTTCCCGTTGTTCTTTGAGGGCTCTCTCGCGGGCGCTCCTCACCGCGGGCCTCTCCGCAATCGGCCCGCCCTTACTCGGTTCCCATTTCGTCCAGACTTCACCGCTTTTCCCGGTGT
>JACKZZ010012888.1_pt1 | contig 15133 bp, 16 predicted proteins | sample 8027871 | NCBI WGS metagenome assembly JACKZZ01 (sample SAMN15724774, study PRJNA655200) | protist metagenome | isolation source: fluorescence activated cell sorting (FACS) single amplified genomes of... | place: USA: West Boothbay Harbor, Gulf of Maine | collected 2000-07-19
GGCAGAAGCTACCATCTTTTTCATCAAAACAAACAAGATCAACAAGTTGGCAAACTGATTACAGAGTAAAAACTTTTAACTTACAATATAGTAATGATCCAATGTATGAATCATACTATCAAACCTATAATAATGAACCAAGCGATGACTATGAATATAACTTCTATTTATGCGGCGGATAACTTTATGAAAAGAAAATCTAAAGGTTTCACGCTTTTTGAAATGTTACTGGTCTTAGTAATTATGACCAGCATTCTATTAATGATGCTTAATTACATGACAACAAAATTCGATGAGTCTAAACGGGATCGTGCGGTTGTGCAAATGGAGCAAATCTTAAATGCAGGTCTCGCCTATTTTGTAAATTATGGCAAGTGGCCATCGACTTCCGATGATGCAGCAGCAGGTGCAACTACAGCGCTCGAAGTTTTACAAAATGCCGGATACTTACCGTTGGGACCAATAAGAAACCCTTGGGGCGGTGATTATATAGTTCCTAATTATAACTCAGCTAGTCCAACAGATCCCATGCCAGAAACATTTAAAGTATGTACAACAATTGCTACAAATAATGCAACAATTGAGGCAGGTGTTGTTAAGGGACGGCTGCCGATTTCATATATTAGTGGAGTTGCAGTTTCAGTAACTGATAGTAATTGTCCAGACTCTACGACAGTACCTTGCACTGTAGATTGCCCAACTGTTGTAGCTTCAGTAAACATTCCAGGCCAAAACTTAAATAATGCAAGATCAATTAATTTTGCAGGTATCTATCGTCATGGTGCATGTGTACCTGTGCCAAAATGCCCTGATGTTGGTGGGTCTAGTGCTGAAAAAATGAAGCCCGCTATTTTTGTAGTACCAATGTCAATAAGCGGCCAGAATTATTTTGCAGATGATAGTAGTGCCCCTGATGGGGTTACAAAGGAATCGATATTTCCTATAGAAAGTTTCACTGCTTATGCAACATTACAAGACGAGCCAGAAAATGTTCCATCTTGTGCTAATAGTTCTCAGAGCGGATGCTTAGATGAAGGTTTTAATTCTATACCTAATGATGGAGAGAAAAAATTCTGGCGAGTTTGCGCCCAAGTTTTTACCGAGGCAGGTGAAATTACTTTTCCAAATACCCCCTCAGCTGAGTCTCCAGCAGTATTAATGGCAATTACAAGGTGTGTTCCAGACAAAGAGCCTGCTGGAACCGGCTTTTGTGTAAGTGGAAATTGCTAGTAACTAGTAATGATAAGGCTTTTCCTTTTAAGAGAATAAAAAAATATTGCGAACTTAACGTGGCAATCTTTAATATTGCCACGGCCACATATAGTTTTCGTGCCCCCATAGTTTCTTTTAAGTTGATTACATTCACCGATCTGTTGCAAAGTATAAAACATTTTTTGTATTAATTGATTAAGCAGATAAGAGTTGCCGCCTTTTTCTTTCATATTTAATTTAAATCTAATATAATTGTATTGAGAAATATGTTAATTTAAAATATCTGTATATAACTTTAGTTTTATGTTGTCATACGAAATAAGAGAGCCAATTATTAACGGGGTTAACTTGAGAAGACAGCGCAAAACTTTTTGTAGATCTAACTGGTTTGGAGCATTCTAATGAATCGCCTCATCATTAAAGTAGTTATTGTTTTCCTTTTGTTGCCAAATCTAGCATCTGCTGGCTGGCAAGTTGCAGATTCCGCTAAGTCTGTGCCAAATGATGCCTTTTTTCAGGGCGGCTATAAATCTAAAGGCTCTGGTCCAGCTAACGCTTTCCCAGGTAAAACTGCAAATCTTGGCGCACCATCCGAGGTCTATGCAATTAGTGTTAGTGGCTCACTAAAAGAAAATATTGAGCGAATAATGGATAGATATCATTGGAAAGTTATCTGGAAAGCTCCGTATGATTACAACTTTGACGGAAAAGTTACTGGTAACAGTCTTCCAAATGTAATGGAAAAATTATTAAAGCCATTTCCATTAAAAGCTGTTTTATACATGTCGAATCGCACTATGACCGTTGAGACGAGGAAAGTGTAAATGATTTATAAAAAAATCGCGTTAATGTTAGTAATTGTTTCATTTCTAGTGTCTGGATGTAATTCTCCTGTATACAATCAAGCTGAAAGCAATGTAGCAGATGTTAAAATAAAAAGTGACAAAGCTTTAAAAAAATCTGATAACTATGGCAAGAAAGACAAGCCATTAGTTGTTAGTAAAGGACCATATGTTGATAAAACTCCAATAAGCTTAGCGAAAGACCCAAAATGGCTAAAAAATAAAATAATTATTCGTGGAGATGAGCTACCTTTCTCTTACTATAGTAGAACTATAGCAAACGCCGGCGGTAAAAGTGTATTAACTCATTACCAATCGGGACTAGAAGAAGGTCAAAAGATTTCTCTTCATTATTCAGGCACAGTAAGGGGCGCTCTTGAGCTTCTTGGTTCTAAGTCTGGTTATGTATTCACCATAAATGGCAATACAGTATTTTGGCAAGCATTTATTAGTAAAAACTTTGATATTGCTTTTATGCCAGGTTCTTCAAACTACATGATGGGTAAAAGTGAAGGCGGCGGCAGTATTTCAAGTGTTGCAAGTGGTGGTGAAACAGGTGCAGTGTCAGTTTCTGCGATTGTTGATGATAGTGCAGGAAATCAATTTAGTAGTCTCTCAGGCAAGCTATCTGTATGGAAAGACCTTGAGAGTACAATCAAACAATTGCTTTCACCAGACGGCACAGTGATGGTGTCACAGTCGACTTCAAGTGTTACGGTACGTGACAGACCAACAAATATATCTCTTGTTAGTAAATATATAACCAATTTCAATCACAAATTGACCAAGCAAGTATTGGTTAAAGTACAAGTGTTAGATGTAACACTTAATAATGACTTCAACTACGGTATCGACTGGAATGCAATGAAAACCACCCTGCAGGGTACAGAGTTTTTCCTTGATATGAATATGGGAACTCCAATAAGTGTTTCTACAATGCCACCTTTCACTGGATCTACTCCATATCCTTCATTCGGTATGAATGGTAGTGGCGCCTCTCAGGTTACTGCTGTGATTAATGCTTTAAACCAACAAGGTAAAACATCACTTGTAACAGAGCCAAGGGTTGTTTGTTTAAATAACCAAGTTTGTGTAATGAGAATTGTGCAGCAGCAAGGATATCTTGCAAGTGTCCAAACAACATCACTTGCAGGCTCAAGTACCGCTGGCGGGGCATCTGTAACTTCCCAGTTAACTCCTGGTAATGTGATTACAGGATTAACCTTGTACATACTGCCAAAAGTTCTTAAAAATAAAGTATTTTTACAGGTGAATGCAGATTTATCTACAAACGATGGCATCCAAACTATCTCATCTACGGGCGGTGCAGTATCTGATACCGGAAGTAGTGATGGAAGCTCTGTTATTCAGGTTCCAAATGTTACTCAAAAGCAATTTAATCAAAGAAGTGTAATAGCTTCTGGTGATACATTAATCCTTTCAGGATACAGACAAATACGAAATAGAGCTAATGCAATGCAATTAATGACATCGCAGGCTTTAGGAGGCAAGGCAGCACAAGAGGCAACTGTTGAAACTATAGTGTTAATTACACCAATAATATTGCGAGAGATAGCCTAATGTCGCAAGTAACTCGTGCAGATGGACAAATTTTTATAGTTCCATCCTATCGCGATTCTATATCTGCCCAAAAGGAATCTATCTTAAAAAGAGAGTTAACTATACTTTCTGGTAGTTATGGTGAATATGTAAATTTAAGAAAAGCTGGTAAATATAGGTATGAAGTAGCTTTTTCTCATGAGATCGGTCCTCTTTTAGGTGAAACAGTATTAGATTATTTCAATAATCCTAATGATTTAATTTATTGTGAAGAAATACCTGAAACTGGCGAAGCTGTTTTAGTTATAGTTAAATCCGGTAGTGTGTATGTAGACGGTATATTTACTTTAGATAGTATTGCAGATGAATTAGTTGCCTTTCTTACTCAAGAAAGTGAGTTTGAGATTTATACATCTGGAAGTGTTCCGATAAGTAAAGAGCCAGAAGATGGAAAATTCTCTTTTAGTTCAGACGCTGTCAAAAAGTTCGAAATCTTAAAAGAGCCAGTATTTGATAAATTACCTGTTCTGCGCAAGTTTGAGTTACAGCCTTTAGATATCCTGTTAAAAGAAAAGAAAATTGGCGTTTTCCCAACTGAAAAACTAGTTCTAGGGTTGATAGTAGTAGCGCTGTTTTTTGGGTGCTGGTGGTTGGTTAACATTGTTTTAAAAACGGAAGTTTCTCAGCAAATAATTACACAGACTGTAGACCCATATTCTGAATACAAAAAGATGTTAAAAACCCCTGACCCTGCTCTAGAAATGAAAAACTTACTCGAAAAAATAATATTGCTTTATAGCATGCCAGGCTGGGAGCCAATTATAGTAAACTATCAAAATAATAAAATATTTACTAACTTGAGATCTCAAGGTGCTAGAACAAATAGTCTTTATAGTTGGGCTAAAGCAAATAATATTGCAGTTGAAATCCAATCAAGTGGGTTTAAATTAAACATTCCAGTTAAAAATTTAAATAGAGCGTCAACAAAGGTGATTTATAGGTTTGATGATGTTATTGGGACATTAATTGATAGATTATCATTTGTTTTGCCAGGCAATTCTTTGTCTATTTCAAATATCTCTAGAAATAAATATATAACAGCTGGAGAACTTAAAATTACTTTTGTGAATTTAACTCCAGCTACTTTTGGATTATTATCTGATCAATTGAAGCAACTACCTTTAGTGATTACTATGGTTACAGTTTCCTTAAAAGATGATAATATATCTGGTTCCATAGATCTTAAAGCATTAGGGAATTAAGTTATGGCTTCTGAAGATAAGAAACAAAATGACGGGGCAATGCCCGCTAAGCAAAAAGCTACCATAGCAGTAATTGCTGTTGTGTTTTTAATAATTGGCTGGCAGATATTACAATTGTTTAGTGGTGGATCTTCAGCTACTACACAAAAAATGGTTCAAAAGCAGACTGTAATTAACAAAGAGTTAAAGCTAGCCAGTAGCTCTGCTTCTCCTGTCGCAAGAAAAACTAACGAAGATGAAATTTCAGTTCATGAGTCATCAATTTCTAATGATTCAAAATTTAAAGAGATGCAGCGTCGAGTAGAAGAAAAATACATTGGTAGATTGTCAGAGCTAGAACAGCTTAGGCTGCAGCGCCAGATTGCTGAGACAAACCAAGCAATATCTGCTGCTAAACTTGCGACTGTAACTGCAGAAAAAGATATTAGTAACCTTTTGACTGCACCAACAACACAACAAACAAAAGTGCAGCAGCTATCAGAATACTCTCAACAAATACAACAAGCTGCGGAAGTTAAAGCCAAAAAAGCAATTGAAGAAGAAGAAGAAAAAAATAAAATTCCAGATGCAAAATATAGCTTAGTATCTGTTTCAAAAAGTTTGAATAAGTGGCAGGCAGTTCTAAGCCTTGGGGATAGGTTGTATGGTGTTAGGGTTGGAGACACACTACCACCAGATGGCTCAAAAGTAACAGGAATAAGTGCCCGAAATATCTTCTTAGAAAGAGATGGCAAAAAAAGGACAATTAACATTGTAGCTTCTGTGCTAACTAGTGAGCTAGAAAGAACATCTACAGCTGGATTTGCAGGTCAAAATGAATCTAATGATTCAAGCTCTATTCGCGGGGATAGGCCTTAGCTTTAGCGGTAGTCTTGGCCGCAAGAGACTTGAACTGCTTAAGTATGGAATGGTTGAAGGTTGAAGCCAGCATAGCCTTATTAATTCTATGGTTGATTTCATTAGCTAGATTTTACACTAATATCTCCCCAGCAAACACATAAGATGCTGGTCCTTCCATTATTATAGGGTCTGAATCTTTACCCATCCAGGTAAGGTCTAGAGTACCGTGAGCTAGAGAAATCGTTATATTGTTGCTTAGGTTTTTGTACTTTATAGCAACTGCAGCTGCGGCACAGGCATTACTTCCACAGGCTAAGGTATTACCAGCGCCTCTTTCAACAGTTTTGAGGGCAACGTTATTTTCATTATTGATTTTAACAAAACCTAAATTAATTCCAGCAGGAAATTTTTGATTTATATTTATAGAGTTTATGATTGATTTTAGCTGTGATTCTTCAAATGTATCAACAAATATAATTGCATGAGGATTCCCGATAGATACTGTATAAATTTTAAAATTTTTATCAGTAAATGTTGGGGCTATCTCAAATATTTCAGAATTAAAGCTTGGTTTCCCCATGTTAATAGATATTTTGTTAGCATCATATATTTTTGCACTAATAACTTGCGATTGAGTTTCTATTAAGATTTCATTTTTTTTGGTAAAACCATTCTCGTAAAGAAATTTTGCAATGCACCGCATGCCGTTACCACATTGGATAGCACTAGAACCATCAGAGTTATAAATATCGCAAGAAAAGTCGCCAATTTCTGAGTTTTGTATAAAAAGCAATTGATCAAAACCTATACCTAGGTTTCTATCCGCAATACTTTTAATGTCAATTTTATTTAAATTTACCTTTTGCGTAATGGCTTCAATTATTACAAAATCATTGCCTAGCCCATGCATTTTATGGAATTTAATTGTGCTGGTCATATAGTTCAAGCTCTTATTGTTGGGTGTTATTAACTGTTTCTTTTTCCGGCAAGTATAGTTTGCCTTTTTGACCACATGCAGTAATTATAAAACATAGAAGTAAAAGTGTGAGAATATAATTTAAATTCATATGATTAATCGCTCCTCATTAGATTGAAGTATTTAACCAAGCCCAATGTGGATGAGTCAAGCTTTGAAGATTTATTTGATGGCTCTGGCTCATAATGAATTGATTTTAAAATTTCAGGAAGCAGGCTTTTGCCCAATTCAACGCCAAATTGATCAAATGAATTAATGCCCCAAATTACTCCTTGAACAAAGGTTTTGTGTTCATAAAGTGCAATTAATGAACCTAAAGATTTTGGGGTAAGTTTATTTAGCACTATCATATTATTTGGTTTATTTCCTGGGATTTCCTTATGTTTCGCCATAAAAGATGCAGTGTTTTTATCTAAACCTTCAGAAATTAATTCAGCGTAAGTTTCATTATAGGTTTTTCCACGCATCAAAGCTTGTGATTGACTTAAGGCGCTACTTATTAGAATTTTATAGTGATTCGCTAGTGTTGTATCACTTGAAGCCGCTAGAATAAAATCTACAGGTATTAAATGTGGACTTTGATGAAATAATTGATGAAAAGAATGTTGAGCATTAGAGCCTTGCTCCCCAAAAATAACAGGGCAGGTGTTTATAGTTAAGTTATCTCCGTTTTGCGATGTTTGTTTGCCATTGCTTTCCATTTCAAGTTGTTGCAAATAGTTTCTAAAGTTTTGTAAGTTATGTGAATAAGTTACAATAGCATGATTGCTAGTGTTGAAAAAATTAATATACCAAATACTTATTAATGCCATGATTACTGGAATATTTTTATCAAAATCTGTTGTTTTAAAATGTTCATCCATTGCAAAGGCGCCAGCTAATAATTCTTCAAAATTATTCATTCCTATCATAATCGCTAAAGGCAATCCAATTGGCGACCAAATAGAATATCTACCACCTATGAAGTTCTCAATAAAAAAAATATTTTCGTTACTGATACCAAATTTTATAGCTTCTACTCGATTGTGTGTCACAGCAATAAAGTGTTTATTAATATTAAATTTAGGCAATTTATTTTTGAATATACTTAGGATAGTAGTAGTATTCGTTATAGTTTCTAATGTGTTAAAAGATTTTGAAGACACTATAACTATGGTAGTTTCTAAGTTTACTAAATTTAAAATTTCATATAAATGCTCAGGGTCAATGTTAGAAATAAAATGGCATTTCAAATCCTTTTTAGCAAATTGACTTAAAGCTTCGACAGTAGTCATAGGTCCCAAATGAGATCCGCCAATTCCAATATTAATAATATCTGTAATAGGTTTTCCTGTGCTTCCTAGCCATGTTTTATTTCGAATAGACTCTGAAAATTGGTGCATTTTTTGCAGTGAATTTTTTATATCAGGCATTATATTTTTTTTGTTAATAACTAAGCTTTCAGTTTTTAAATTACGCAACGCAGTATGTAATGCGGGACGGTTTTCTGTGTTATTGATAGGGCTACCATCGAAAAGATTTTTAATTTTCTCGCCTAGTTTTCTTGCTTTTGCAAGATCTGTTAGCAATCTTATAGTATCTTGGGTAATTCTATTTTTAGAATAATCAAAAAAAATATCGCCGACATTTATTGATAATTGATTAAAACGATTAGGGTCTTTGGCAAACCAATCACGCATATGCTGCGAACTTATATTGTCATAGTGCGCCTGTAGATTTTGCCATTCCTTTAACTTGGTAATAATAAACATCATGTTCTCACTTCTAAATCTCCTATCGGCTAGGATACATGAAAATTAAGAATAATAAAAAATATAAATAGCTAGGGATTGCATCACTTGGGTTAATAGAGTTAATATGTATGCAATCTATGAAACAGCGAAGGTTTTATCATGGAAGAATTAATACAAGATGTTGAAAATCGCGTGCGCTTGTTGTTACAAAAACAGGCTGATTTGAAAGAAACGAACGATAAATTGTTAAAGACAAAATTAAAGTTAAGTATGGATATAGAAAAACTTAATTCCAAGCATAAGGATGTTGCAGGATCTATAGAAAATACTATTGCTAAGCTTAAGTCTATCGAAGGAATGACATGAACACAGATAATTCAAAGCTAAGAGATGCTTCTATAGAAATACTAGGAAAAACTTATAAAATTAAGTGTCCTGAAGAATCTATAATCGACTTACAAAAAGCTGCAAGCTACCTAGACAATAAAATGGCCTCAGTGAGAGATTCTGGCATTTTAAACGCAGACAAAGTGGCTATTATCACTGCTTTAAATGTAATAAACCAACTTTTTAATTTAGAGCAACAGCAGATTCAACAAGCTCAAAACATAAATCAAAGAGTATTAGATCTGCATTCTAAGGTAGACAAAGTTCTGACTAACTATGACCAATTGGAGTTTGGTTCTGCTGAATAAGCAAAAAATTAGAGCGAAGATCTTGAAAAAGCGCAACGAAGTTTCAAGATCTCAGCTAAGTGCGGCAGCTTTATCTGCTTGTGATCATCTTACCAATGCTGAAATTTATAAAAACAGTAAGCATATTGCTTGTTATTTGGCAAAGGATAATGAATTTGATCTAAATCCAATAATTACCTGTATTTTGGATGCTGGTAAATTTTGTTATTTGCCAAAGATATCTAATACACATGACAGTCACTTAGATTTTATCCAATACCAAAAATCCTGTAATCTTTCTTTGAACAAATATAAAATTTATGAACCAGATGGCCAAGATTTTTTTGCTCCAGAAAAATTAGATTTAGTTTTAATGCCTTTGGTTGGGTTTGATTTATCAGGTAATCGACTTGGGATGGGGGGAGGTTTTTATGATAGATCATTTAATTTTCTATCAAATTCTAAACGTTTCAAACCATTCTTATTGGGGGTTGGCTTTGAGTGCCAAAAAGCTAGTAGTATTCCAACAGAAGATTTTGATCTAAAAATGAATGGTATGCTAACTGAAGATGCTATTTATTACTTTTAGGCACTTGCGCTACCCCCGCTAACTCATTTCATCCTCATGAAGGCGCACTATTGGCCGTTAGATGTGTTATCTTCGCAAAGACAGTGACCCATTCACCATATATTCTTGCCAGCGCTGAATTTTTAGGATGAATACAAATATCAAGTGAGATTGATATTAGTGCTCATTTAGCATTATTGTGAGTAAAACGTGGCAATATTTATGGGTGCGATAGCTGGAGTTCAATATAGGCTAAGTCTTTATTTTTGAGTCTAAAAGTACTTATTAGCACGGTTGTTTCTTGGTTGAGCCAACCAACTGAATTGATTACCTTCATATTTCTAGCTTTTATAGCATCTACGTGGCTGTTACATAGCTCACAAGAGTTACCTCTTGAAGTCAGCTCGTTGCAGCTTTTATTTATAGATTCTGGTACGCTAGAGTTAAAATATTGATAACAAGAGTCTTTTTTGTAGCGTGCAATTGAAACATTTGTTTTATGTTTTTGAGCATCAATATGATAGTGATCATGCAGTCTAGCGACTACTTTTTCAGAAATTTTGTTTAATTGTCTTATGGTATTTTCACTAAATTTTGGTTGCCCTTTTACAGCAGAAGTTGTACTAGCATATCTAGCAATGCTCTTAAGGGCATCAAAATCTCTTCTTATAACTGGGTCTCTTAAGACAGCATTGAATTCCATATTTTTTCTATGATTTTTTGGTTGTGTCTCAGACATTTCTTCAACAATTTCTGGGATATTTGCTTGTAGCATTTGCTGGGGTGCACAACCTATCAATAAAATACAAAAACTAAAAAAAAGTATTAAACTTTTACCACGATAAACCATTGAATTACCCTTGTTATTTTTTTGCATAATAAGTTATTTTCGTTAAAATAAAAAGCGCTATACAGTAGAATTAAAAAAAAGAATAAAACTAGAGCCTCAATATTGCTAACGAGGCTCTGATTTTGGTCTGGGTGAAATCTATAATAAAAGTTTATGAACTCATACTTTTAACAATTGAATTTAATCTGCTTTCATCTATTCCACCAGGTACAAATGTAATGTCTTCTGGATCAGCTTTTGAAGTTACATTGGTTTTGCCTACAAAGAATACAGGGGTGTACATGATCTTTAAGTCTTGAGCAAGTTTTTGGGTTTTCTTTATTTGGTCAGTTACTGTTTTGCTATTCATGTCAGCTTTCAGTTTTTTAACATTTAAACCGACTTTTTTTGCTGTAGACATTATGAATTCTTCGCTAAATTTGCCTTTTTGATTTTCCATTAGAGCTACACGGAATTCATAATACTTACCTTGTTGTTTTGCAGCTAGAGCAGCTTTTGCAGCTGTTTCAGACATTGGCCCACGAATAGGAAATTCTTTTAAGACAACGCGCACATTTGGGTTATCTTTTATGACTTTGCTAAGAACCGGGCTCATTGTGAGGCAGTGCGAGCATTGGTAATCAGAAAATTCTACAATAGTGACGGTACCTTTTGGATTCCCGGCTACTGGGTCACCAGTTGAGCGGAAGAGTTGGTCAGCAAATTTTGGAGCCATTGCTTGGACTTGTTTGAAAGACTTTTGAGTGTCATCCATTTGTTTTTTTTGATAATCCTGCAGTGATTGAATAATTACCTCAGGGTTTTTCATAATGTAATCGCGCATAGCTTTTTGCATTTGATCTTTATTAGCTGGCGCTGCATTTGTGAGCACAGGGCTTAGCAATGTTACAAAGCTAGCTACGGCTAAAGAAATTAATAAGTGGCGTTTTTTCACAATAAATCCTCCATAAAAAGAATAAATTACAGTAATGTAGGTGTTAGAATAAGTCAAGATGACAAGTATTTTAAAATTTGATCTTTTCGTACTGAATTTATTTTAATTTTTATTTCTGCTCCCTCGTTATTTTTAATGATATCTTTCATATTGATGTTTTTAGCTGCTTGATAGCAACTTTTTATTTCTATTGATGGCTTTTTGTTTGCTGCTGAGCACACTAATAGAAAGTTGTAAAAACGTTTTTCTCTTCTGAAAGCATCAATTTCATTGTAAAAATTTAGTATTTTATCTGCACTTAATTTGGAAAAATTATTGTACTCTGTCGAGTGTTTGCTAATAAGCACTGCAAGGTCTTTTAATTCATTTGGAATTTTATATTTCTTGCACAGGTTTTTGACTTTTTCTAACGGGGTCTTGATAAATAATGATGCAAATCTTATGGCAGGGCTATTTGATATGTTTGTAGCAGCTTTTAAGAAAGTTAATTGTTCGCTATTAATCTCTATCTCAGGAAATAAAACCTCAAGTGCATTACATTTTTCCAATGTGGTAAAGAAATTCTCAGGGTGTTGTTCAGATAGGGCGTTTTCTAATTCTTTTGTAACCCTTTCTGGTACTAAAGCATTAATTTCACCATTTTGGACCATATTTTGCATTAATGAAATAGTATCGGCTGAGACGGTGAAATTAAATCTTGCGGCAAATCGCGCAACGCGCAAAATTCTTACAGGGTCTTCAGCGAAATTTGCTGAAATATGTTTTAAGAGTTTATCCTTCAAGTCTTTCTGGCCATTGTATGGGTCGATCAAGCTTCCATCGGCATCCATTGCAATAGCGTTGATTGTAAGGTCACGCCGCTTTAAATCTTCTTCTAGTGTGACTTTAGGGCTGGTTTCGAAGGCAAAGCCAGTGTAACCTTTACCTATCTTACGTTCTATGCGAGCTAAGGCATATTCTTCATGGGTTTTGGAGTGCAAAAATACTGGAAAATCTTTGCCCACTTGCCGGAAGCCCTTTTGCAGCATTTGTTCTGGGGTAGCACCAACTACAACCCAGTCTTGTTCTTTGGGTTTTATGCCAAGCAGTTTATCGCGTACAGCGCCACCAACAAGATATATTTTCATAGAATAACTCTTTGGAAATTATTACATAGGTTTACAGTAGATAGCTCATTATGCAAAAGAAAAAGACAAGTTGGAAGAAAGAAAAGAAAATAGTTCAAGCTAAAGTAAATGGCACAGAAAAAGAAGGCTTAATAGTAGCTCACTTTGGCAATGTCGTGGAAATTGAAGATGATAGCGGTAATATGATTTCTGCGCATTTAAGGAAAAATGCTGAGCCATGCATCACAGGCGATAAAGTTCTATGGCGCGAAGAAGGCAATAATATTTTTATTGTTGTGCAAGTTCTTCCAAGATTTAATGAATTGGTTAAACCTGAAAAAACTAATAAGACAAAATTAATTGCGGCCAATATAAGTACTATCGTAATTGTTGCAGCACCAAAGCCATTATACTCAAGACGTTTAATCGATAGATATATTGTAGCCGCTGAATTGTTAAATATTAGACCTGTAATATTATTTAATAAAATTGATTTACTTGAAGATGATGAATTCGAAGAAGTGCAAGATGATTTGTCTATTTATGAAAATATAGGTTATGAAGTAATTTATTCTTGTGCAGTTTCATCAAAAGGCTTAAAACAAATTATTCAAAGCTTACATAACAAATCAGCAATCTTGGTTGGGATGTCAGGCGTAGGAAAATCTTCAATTATAAAAGCTTTAACCGAAAATGAATCTGTAAGAGTTGGTGAGGTTTCAGAGTTAACCAACCATGGTAAGCACACTACAACAACTACAAGACTTTACCGTATTCCTGGCGGAGGTAGCTTGATAGACTCTCCTGGAGTTAGAGAGTTTGTTTTAACCAGAGTTGAGCCCGGTGAGGTGATCAAAGGTTTTGTTGAGTTTTATGAGCATTCAGGTCAATGTAAATTTAGAAATTGCCAACACAAAAGTGAACCAGAGTGCGCCTTACTAAAAGCTTTTGCTGAAAATAAAATCTGTGCTGAAAGATGGCATAGTTATCATGAGATTTTGGATGAGATGGTGGATGGATAGCTCAAAATTATTATGAGCTGAAGCCTTGATCTTTGCGAGGTGTGTCACTATCTCCTCTAGCGTGTTTTATCCTTGGCAAAAGATTTGCTCCTATAAAATTATCTAATTTAGCAATATCTTTTCCCTCGTAACTTTTTTCATTTAGATATTTGAAAGCTATGCTGCTATCTGAAAACATTTCTTTATACATTATACATTCTTTCAAAATAGCTCCATTATTCTCATGGGCGCGGGCATCTAATAATAATTTTATTCCTTCATCAAGGTATTGCATTCTTTTTGCAATACTATCTACAAATTTAAAGTGAATATTTTCAAGATAGCTGGGGTTCTTTTCTATGGCTCTCGCTATAGCTAATTGATCAGATATCTTTAGCTTAGCAATTCTTTGGTATTGAGCGATTGATTTAGAATTTATAGTTGAGCCTGGAGATGATCTAAATACGGAATGTATGTGGAGGGCTGAGGGGTTTTTAAGTTTATTTACTCTGCCATTACAATAAGAAAATAGTTTTAATATTTTGTTTATATTAGGCTTGGTAAGCTTATTTTTATACATTTCCTTAGGGAAGCTGGGGTTGGCAGCTATATATGCTACTAAATTATTTTTAGTTATTTCACTTCCCATTGCTAATCCAGGGTTTTCTTTATTATGCTTTCTTTCTAAATATCCTAGTACTAGTTCAGCGGCAAGCTCAGGCGAATCTGTTCGAAATGTTCTATCAATAGATTTAATAGTTTCATCATCGTTAAAATGATAAGTATTGACGGTTTCAATTGTGTCATTCCCTTTAAAGATTTTTTCTGCTTCATCGCTAAAATCACCAGTCAAGGGGTCTAATTTGACTCCATGAAAATCGTTTGCAGTAGTAGTTAAGGTTATTGTCCCGTCAGCTTTTTCTTGATAATTAAAATCGACATTGCTAAGTTTTTTAGTGCCAGGAGATATGCCGCCGGCATATCCTTTCTCCGGATTAAAAGTTTTATTAAGATAATGTCCATATGTCCCAAGCTCAGATTGCTCATGAATGTTTAATAATTTGCTTATACTTATATTTTGATCTTTAAAATAATCTATAGTCAATTTGATAATTTGTTTTTCTAAGTCTTCTTTGTTATCGGCAGTTGTATCAGGTAATTCGATTTGGCTTCTTATCGGGGCTTTTATTATTTCTAGCCAATCTTTGGCTTTTTTTGCCTTTTCAGCAGTATTTGTCAATTTACCAATATGAAATCTACCTAGGTTTCTAGTCCAGTTTTGCATTAAGAAACCAGCCTTATCTACTCTTGAACTCGGGTTTTCATCAAGCTTATATGTAGATCCTGTGATTTCAGGAGGGATTTCTATTGGTAAATCTTCCGCTTTTCTCGGCATAAACCACTCCTCGATAAAGCTATAATTATTATTAGTTATATGTCTAATTATACCCTATAACTGAAAAAAAAGGCAAAACTTATACAGGAGGATTTGTAATAGATTGAATATAAAGGTTATTTTTTTACGGAGTGAGTTTCTAGAGGAGGTTACTCTATGCACTTAACATTAAATTTTAA
>JACKZZ010019838.1_pt1 | contig 15126 bp, 4 predicted proteins | sample 8027871 | NCBI WGS metagenome assembly JACKZZ01 (sample SAMN15724774, study PRJNA655200) | protist metagenome | isolation source: fluorescence activated cell sorting (FACS) single amplified genomes of... | place: USA: West Boothbay Harbor, Gulf of Maine | collected 2000-07-19
ATTATTATTATTATTATTATTTGTGATAGGATCAACTCCTTTAAACGTTCCTTTAGAAGAAGAAAATGTTTTTGACGTCACCACTTTGATATTATTAGGGTGATCATTGACGTCGCTATCGCTACTACTATTGTTTATATTCTTGAGGTTATTATTAATATTGGCAGATTTGTTGTTACTAACATTATTAGTGGCATCATGGGAAACTTTATTGACTACTTTACTTATTTTACGTGGTTTAGATTGCTTCAAAATAGCATCAGCGATAATTTCAGGTGGTACCACTTTTTTAGCAAAATAATCTCGATTAAAACGTTTTGGAGGTGACGTTGGAAATTTGGGTAAATCCTTAAAATTTTTTGGTTCTGATTGAGCTGGTAGTTCCATTAAATTATCAATTTCATTTGGATCAAGTATTTTTTTACGTGATACACGTACAGCACCAATAGCTTTATCAACACTTAATACTTGTACCTCTAATCTTTGTCCAATGGTTAATAATTTCTCAACTGGCATTTTTAAAATATTTTTATCATGCGTTAACTCACTTATATGAAGTATAGCTTCTTGTGCTCTTGTTATCTTTACCATAGCACCAAAATCCCTTACATCAACAACTTCAGCAGTTAAATTATCACCAGGAGTAACTTGATTAACAATATCTTGTACAAGCATTCTTGCTTCACTAAATGCATCATCATTTTTACCAAAAATATAAGCAGAACCTTCGATATCTGTATGTATTTTAACATCATATTCTTCTTGAATAAAACGTAATGTTTCACCACTTGGACCAATAAGATGTCTTACTTGATCACGATCGAAATTAACAATTGCAGCACGAGGTGCATTATCTTTTACAGTTGATCTTGTTTTGCTTTGTTTTTTTTTCATTGTTTCTAATATTTCCATTCTAGCATCATAAGCACGATCAAGACTTTCATATAAAATAGAAATAGGCATACCTTGTGATTTCATATCAAGTTGAAAAGCAGTAATACCTTTTGTTGTACCAGCAATTTTAAAATCCATTAAACCATAATAATCTTCAGTACCAAGAAGATCTGTTAATAAGACTTTTTTATCCCAATTATAATTACCATCATTTGAAATTGGTGCTATAACACCAATACTTGCACCAGCAACATGTGCTCGTATAGGTACACCAGCATCCATTAACGCTAAACTTGCTGCACATGCAGATGCCATGCTACTACTACCACTACTACTAGTACATTCAGCAAAAACACGAACTGCATAAGGAAATTGTTCCTCTGTTGGCATAACTGCACGTACAGATTTTTCAGCCAATGCACCATGACCAATCATGCGACGATTGATACCAGGTTTACCAATAACATTTGTACAAAAATGAGGGAAATCATAGTGTAGTGTTAAATGTTTTGCAATAGAAGGATCATGATTTTGTATATCTTTATTAAATCTATTTTTTTCACGTAATGACCCTAATGTAACAGTTGATAAAACATGTGTATCGCCTCTTTGAAAAAACGATGAACCATGGACAACAGGTAAAACATCTGTATGACATTCAATTTGTCGCACTTCTGTTAATTTTCTTCCATCAACACGAATACCATCTTCCATATAAACTTCTTTAAATGCACGTTTCATATTTGTATCAACAGCCATAGATTTTATTATTTTACTTTCTGCATTATAAATAGAATCATCTATTACTTTATATAAATAATCTTGTATACCTTGTTCTTTCATTCCTCTTTCTTTTCTAGTTAAACCAGGATGACCACGAAACATTTCTAATGTTTTAGAAAGATGCGAATCAAGATATTCTTGCATTAGTTTGGGAACTTTAATTTGCTCAAATTTGGATATATTAATAATATTTTTATTATTACTTATATTTTTGATATTTTTATTACTATCTTTAATTATATCCTCATCTGCTATAAGTTCAATATTTATCAAATTCTCTTTTGGTTCTTGTAATTTAAAAATTTCTTGTGTTTTTACAATATTTGCAACTTCTTCTTGTGCTAATTTCATTGCCTTTTTTATTATATCCTCTGGTACTTCATTAGCTTCACATTCAAGCATAATTGGATCATTTCTTGTACCAACATATAAAAGATCAAGATCACTTTTCTTCATTTCATCTAATGTTGGATTAACAATAATGTCATCACCATTTATTATACCAATACGAACACAACCTATAGGACCATTCCATGGAACACCTGCACGTAATAAAGCCATAGATGAAGCATTTACAGCTAGTGGTATTGGATCATTTATTCCATCAATAGCATGAGTTGTTGCTGTTAATTGTATTTGATCAAAATATCCATTAGTAAATAATGGTCTTAATGCTCTATCAATTATACGTGAAACTAATGTATCATTATCGGATAATCGTTCTCTTAAATTAAATGTACTTGGTATTTCACCTAATGCATAACCACGACTTCTATAATCAACTATAAGTGGTAAAAAATTAGTAGTATCATCATTAGGTGCTACAGCAACTGCTGCATGTACAACAGAACCTCCTTTAGAAACAATTCCAGAGCCTGATGCAAGATGTGAAAGTGGACCGTCTGTACAAAAAATCATATTATGGTTATTCTCACTTATTTGTTTACTCTTAATTCTGTTTTGACTTGTTTTTGATATTACTGTAGCTGTATTTGTACCTGCTATATTATTTAAATTTAATCCATATTGTGCAATAACAGTGTTACTATTCAATCTCACTAACTTAATTGAGCTTTCTAGCCCATGATGTATACGTATCAAAGATCGCGTTGATTTCCTATGTAAAGAAAGCATCACCTACCTCGCTATATCAGATACTATTGTTTATAAGATGCAAATACAATTGGTTTAAAAACGAAAATTACAAAATCTTTGTCAACTGAGTAATTATACGTATATTTTAGAATTTAATCAGGTACGTGATAACGAGGAGAAAACTTCTATATAATCCTTTGTGGGTGGAAAGCACCCACTTTTGAATTAGGTGGTTCTTCGATTGAATTCTTTGTTTGCAATCAAGAAGATCAAAAATGGACATGAATGAAATGTCAGAGTCTAGACTAGCTTATGAAAAGATACAGCTCTTATTAGGTAATGACACAAGGGCATCTCAACTCCAACCTTTGAGTACATCATTAACAAATTCAAATGCAAATTCAAATACGAATGCTAATGATATTGGTAAGAAAGAGATTCATGTGAATTTTGAGAATATATCACAGATTGTTATTGAAGTGCGACAAAATGTAACAATTCAACAAGTTATTGATTTGACAATAGAAAAAATACAGGGTAGTGATATTGATTTTGATAATATACCTGAAAATATAATAGCATATGCATTGGATAAACGAATTCACTCACTAGTGAATGTACAAGATCTTGGACCTTATCCTGAAATCTATCTGGAACGTGATCGTAATATTAGTAATAACGAAAGAAGAATTACATTTTCACCTGCACCAAAAACACCAGTTACTGCAAATTACATGAGTCGCATGTTAAAAGGACGAGAAAGTGAGAAACATTTGTATGTATCTCCATATCAATCACGACAACATCTAATTAATTCTTCGTCATCACCTGAAATTGATGGTGATGATAGTAATAATGGTAATAATATTAATAAATTTAATGATAGTGTTGAATATGGTTCAACAATTTTAAATCAATCAAGAAATATTGAAGAAGGATTTAGTGTTGTATTACCATCTCTTTGTATACAAGAAACACAAATTCCAGGTACTGGTACTTGTCCTAAAATTGCACCAGATAATTATCATCAAGCAGAAACAGCACGACTTCTTGCACAAGCTTCACATAATGATTTCCTTTCTCTTCTACAAGAAGAAGAAGAAAAAGTTGACAACGACAACGAAGGAAACATTTCAAGTGAAAAAGATGCTGCACTTGCTGAAAGAAATTTATGGTATCTTCTGGATAAATGTTGTCGCGCTGAACTTCTTTGTGATATTGACATACAGTCATGTGATAATGCTCAAAGAGAGCTACTTGATTCATTACCTATTTCTACAAGTTTGGCTGAATTAGAGACTAAATTAACTCAAAAAGATTTACGTTTACGTAAAGGTGCTGTACTTCTTGAATGGCTGCAAGATGTTGTGAAAGAAAATATAATAGAATTACCAAATAATGGAACAATTCCTTTTGAAGCTACCATAAATGCAACAAAAAGAAGAAATGATAATTCATTTTTTAGTATTCAACCAGATGCTCATAATAATTTAAAAGATAAAAAATTCACTCTTCAACAGCAAGATGATGAACAACAGATATCTACTATGTGTACAATATGGAGTTTAGTACGTGCAGGACAATTAGACACAGCGCAAGAAATTGCACACGCACATGGTTGGTATTGGCTTGCAGTAAGCTTATCTGGTGCAGCAGAAGGTTCATATATTGAATCAGAGAATTCAAATGTACATCATTGGTTGGGTAATTCTCGTCGACCGTTATGGCAAAGAACAGCATGGGGTTATGCGAATGAACTTGATAAAGCTATGAACAAAGTTAATAATAAATCTGATTATCCAAATGCTACCGCTTATGAATCTATGATTTATGCATCATTAAGTGATAATTTAGGTATATTATTATCTTCACAATTAATGAATGAGAATTGGAATGATCGTTTATGGGCAGTTGTTAAAGCTACACATTCTTATAATATGAATGCAGCAATTGCTCTACATCGTGAACGAAGGCTACGTCATTCTAAACTATATACAGATAGTAATAGTGTTTTATTTACAGCAATTCAAGAACAAAATCAACGAGCTGAAAGTATTGGTTTATGCAAAGATAGTATATTTTCTTCAATGGGTAGTGGTTTATTACAATTATCAGGTAAACCTTCAAGTAGTGAAAATGATGAGAGTGCACTTCTTCATTTACAAGCAGCTATAATTAGTGGTCGCACATCATTAAATGAATGGATAAAGGCAAATATAGGACAAACTACGTCATCTTCTCGTTTGTTGCGTGTGCATTGTCACCTTTGTATATGGATAAGGCTTGCTTCCAAGTCGACTAACAATAACAATAACAATGACAATAACAATAACAATGAATCATTATCAACAATTGAATCTTTGTCTGATCAAAATTATTATAGTACAATTGAAATGTATTGCGAATATCTCATTAGAAATAGACAGCAACAACTTGTTGCTCCATATGCAGTATTTCTATCAACTCAACGACGTATCCGTGTATATGTACAACTACTTCGTTCTATATCACCAACACAAACAGCTAACGAAGGATCTATGAATGCCGCAAATGAAGCGCTTGAACTTGCTAAAATGTATTTTGATCCATCTGAAGTTATGCAAATCGCATCAAATGCAGCTCGTTATGAAAAAGATGATGATAAATTTTATAATATTGAAAATGAAAATGATAGTAATAACATGTCTGTGCGACAGAATAAATCATTATCAGATTTAAATCCTATAAAAAACAGTCCTTGGCAAATGCGAAATTCAGATACTCAAGAAGAGAAAATTCATAGTATTGTCGAACAAGGAATACAAAGACTACAGTGGTTACTTCTTGATCAATCACATTGTTTGGAAGCTGTTCAACAAGCTTGCAATGTAGCAATATTAATTATAATATATTCAACTGAATTAAATACAAAATCCCGTTTATTGAGCTGTCTATTAAGAGAAAGATTACCTATAGAATGTGAACAATGGGGTTGGGCACTATTAAGATTAGAAAATGAGAGAGTGGAAAGTGCTAATGCAACTGACGAAGAAAGAAAAGCATTCGCTTTGAGAAAAGCTCGTTGGTGTGCTTGCCTTTTGCAATTACAGTTTTGGAATAATTATGTAATTGCATGTGAAAGTTCTGCAGTAGTTCAACATACAGCAAGTCATGCTCAACAAGTATCACAAATAGAAACAGGTATAGATGTACTTCAAAATAATGCAGAAATTGCTGCTAGTGAATTATTAAGAGGTGTCTCTAAAACAGAGAGTCCACCAGGATCGTTTTATGGAGCTGCTGCTGTATGGTATGAAGTTGAAGTATCTTCAATAAGAGGTGCTCAATTAGCATTACTTTTACCACCACCAAAGGATTCAAATTCTGCAGATTATACTTCAATCCCTGATGTTTCCGAAATGCAAAAGTTACTTAATGAAATTAAATCTTATATTGATAACCTATATCCAGAAAATATTGAACCTATAGTTGTGTCTAATACGGTTACGGTTAATAGTAAACAAATGCAATTACATGCTGATTTAAGATTAGAATTAAATACATTACTACAACCTTTAAGTCAACAATTATCAGATATAATTTATCAAAATGGGAATCATAATCGAAGATGTTTAAGGGATTCTTTGAGTTCATTACATTCTTCTTTAACTGATGTATCTTCTATACGTAAAGCAGGTACTGATTCTTTATTAGACATGATAAATATGTACTTGGAAGTATGCACGGAAACTGCTAATATTGTACAGGAAAAATCATTATGGTGGCACTCACAAATTTGTTATTTGTCTAATACTTTGGCAGATACTACATCGAATCAGCAGTTGTATGAATTGTTACCTACAGCTGAACTAGAAAGAATTCTTTCTAAAATTGCACAAAGTGCTGGAACAGTAGTTAATGGACGTGGCAGTTTTGTATTGGATGCTTAGCAAAGTAAACGTAAAAAAGAGAAAGGAAAAATAAATAAATAAATAAATAGCAATAATGAATTAATTATTATTTTTGAATATATAAACAATTGAGTATAAACAGAAATATATAAATGTAGCCCTTATTTTGTTTTTTAATATATACATATATATTATCTTCCTCTGCGTCCACCATTACCAGATGTAGATGGTGATCCCATACCTCCATCGTCATTAACGAAACCAAATCCTTTTTTTACACCCTTTCCCTTATCACCATGACGATTTGATTTATCATCACCAAAGTTACCCATGCCACCACTCAATTCATAATTAATATCTTGTGTAGACATAGTTTTTTCTGGTGTTGGTGACGAAGATACATTAAATGCATCACCTGTACGGGTGTGCGAGCTCAAATCAAGACGACCAGACTCAATGTCGCCCTTGTCATGTATATTAGAGTAATTACCTTTGCGCTTCGGTGAAACTGTACCATTTGGGGGTAACTTTGTTGCTAGGGTACGCACATGACCACCACGTGATGCTGCCCCCCCACCCATGGATATATTTGTTAGTTGAACATTACTATCATCATCAAGATCACGATCTTCAGCTGGTGCAGAACCAAATTGTTTTTTAAAATTCTCTCTCATTTTGCTTGTATGAGGGCTCTTATCTGTATCATTCTTCACAAATTTATTATGTAAACGTTTATTATGCAAGTTTACTTCATCTAAATGTGCATTAATTTGTCGTTCTTGATAATCTTGCACCCATGTTACAATATGATAAATACCCCAACCACCATACCATAATAATAATACTCCAAGTACTGAACCAATAATAGCGCTAACAACTGTATGCTTCTCAACTAAATAACCGAAATGACTTGCACTAAATGCTGTAGGTGCAAATGTTGGCATTGCAGTTGGTGCATATGTTGGTATTTGAGAAATTAATGTTATAGAACCTGATTCTGCTGTCAGCATACAATTAGGTGCACTATTAGCATTTGCAAACATTTGTAAAAGATTATTAAATGTGCCAAATTTTATTTCTTCTTGAAATTGGGAGTTTACATAATCATATGATACTACATTTACAGCATGTAATGTATATGTTATTGTTATAACAGGTGTTGCTGGAGGTGTTGCTGGAGTTGTAGTAGTTTGAACTATAAAGTCTTTAACACCACTTACTGAAACTCCTGCCGTACCAGCTATTGTTTGTTTCATTGTATCTTCTAATTTAGTTTTATCACCAGCACTAGCATTTGTATAATCGTTTAAACTGCAACCATTTATCATCTGTGTTACATCAACATCCAATTGACCAGTAAAGCACGCAGAATCAATTGCTTGCAAAAGTTGCAGAAGAAACACTACAAACACAACTTTGATAATCATTGTTATATTAATAAGATTTAAGAGATAACAAACTCTTCAAGAAACTGTCGAAACGATGAGGGGGACTAACCGGTGGACCATTCTCCTTAATATTATTTCATCATTTTCAAGTTTGTATCACCAACACATAACCGAAAGACCCCCCAAAAGATGAATGCTTTATATAAGTTATATTGAAAAGTTTGCAAATAAATGTCACACAATCCTTTTGAGCATCTTCGTGAGCTTTCAGAGGAACAGCGAAAGGATCGAGAAAAACGTAAACGCATAGCTATAGAAGAAGATGTATGTAGCTATTCAATAAAAGAAGATGGATGCTCTTCTTTAGTATGTCTATCAATTGGTGAAAGTAATTCTATACGATATAGTTGTTTAAAGCATTTTGTTGCACAACTAGAATTTGATGACATGCTCATCAATGAAAAAGTAAATCTTTACAATGAGATAGCATTTCATGAACAATCAATAGGAATGAATACACTTTGGACAAAAGCAATAGGAGAATTGGTTATTCAAATGTATGGTCTTCAAAGGATAGAAGAAGCAAAGATGAGATCAGATCCACTTGCTATATTATCTCTAAATACACATGATAAACAAAAGGAACTATCCCGATCACTTGGTGCACCAGTTCCCATAAGAGCAAGTTTGTCATCTTCATCACCTTCAGGTATTTCAAAAAAAGCATCTACAACCGCATTCGCATCTGCATCAGCAGACGATCCATATAGAAGTAATCCTTATATAAGAAGAAATACAAACAGAGGTGGTTTCTTTAGTGGTTTAGGTAATGAAAGTAAGGAAACTGTTCTTGCACGCATGGAAAAAGAAACTAAAGATGAAGAAAATGCTGCAGAATTGAATGCATTGAAAAATCAAGCACCGAAATGTTCTCTCTGTGGTAGCGCTTGGGTAACAACGCGTAGTTCAGATGTTGTTGATGGTGGTAGATCAGAGATATGGGGAAGTAAAGATGTGTCAACAATACACTATACAGAATGTAAAAAATGTAATCATGTAGAATCAACATGTGATGGATAAATGAGGAGAAATGTTTCGTTGTACCGTAATTATGTGAAAATTTGATGTATGTGTTGGTGAAAGGAGGGTTGGTTGTATGTAGTATACTTTAAACATTTTTTTTACATATCTTTACATTATTTTTTAATATATTCAAAATTTTAAATTTCTTATCTTTTACTATGTGCATCACGAATAGCTTTGCGATGTTTTCTAAGTTCTGCTAGAGTACTAGATGTACTAACTGATTTAAAGTTGTTTATATTTTTGGTACCGGTAAAAAAATTATTTCCAGCAGTAATTATATTATTATTTTCATTAACTAGTATACCGTCATTATTTTTAATATTTAAGTATGCAGTACTTAATAAAACATCTTCATGGCGTCTTTCACTTACAACATGTCTTACTGTGTTCTTATTTATTAATGCTCCATTTGACAAACGTTGTTCAGCAATCAAATGAACATCATTATTCTTATGCGAGCTAATAGGGAATGCAGTGTTTAACAAATTAACCCTTGTTTGCATATGATGAGCCCTTTCGTGGTGAATACAATTACCGATGTGTCTTAATAAAGGTAACAATGTAGGTGCTTGTTCTAAGAGTCTTGCATGTAGATCTGATATTGCAGCCTCCAAAGCAGCAGCACCTTGTAAACTAGTATCTGTAAATGAAATAGATGATGGATGTCTACTAGCTTCAGCTGCTATAGTTGTACGTAAATAACTTGGTTGCATAATATTCATATCTGCTCCTGCTCCACTACCACCTTCGGTAGGTAAAAGATCCGGAACTGTACTTTTAACCCCAGGTGCAGCAAGTAAATCCATTTGTGCTTGCCTCCACCTTTCATCATCAAGTTCTGAAACTCGGCGTCTAAGCATTGTTAATTCTTGTTGTACATTAGACCATTCATCACGTAGTACTTGGTCCGATGACATTAATTGTTCACTCTCTGTACCTAGTGCATCACAACGATCCTGTATACGCTGCATTTCATATTTAGTATCTTCTAACTCTGATTCTAATTTTTTAATTTTTTCATGCGCAACTTGAAGTTTCATTGTTGAATCTTGTGTTATTCTTAATCCTAATTGATATTGTCTCTGTTGTTGGAGAAGTGTAGATACATTCTCACTTAATGCAGCATTATCTGACATTAACTGACGAACGTGTGATTGATGTTTTGATTTAATATTAGCAATCTCTACTGAAGCACTTATAAAACCACTTGATCCTTGTCTATAAGATGCACCAGAACCTTTTACAGAAGGAGGTGCATGATGATCTTGTTCGTTATTATTTGAATGATTCATTTCAAGTTGCATATTTCTGTTGCGTAGATCATTACATTCATTTTCAACTCTTTTAATATGTTTTTCATAAATTGAAAATGCTGGCAGTAAATCTTTACTTTCCATTAAAGCTTTAATCTGTGAATTCAATTGTTTTTCAGTAAGACGAAAATCTTCTTGAATGAGAGAAATTGCAGATTTTGCTTCATCAGCTTCAGCTTCAGCAACAACAATTTTTTTCTGTAAATCTACACGTGCATTTCTTTCCATATTCAAACTTTCCATAAGACTAGCAGTATTACGGCGCAGAACATCTACTTCAGCAATGGTACCAATATCAGTTGAAACACCTGACATTTCAGTTACACCTAATCCTTTAGGTGAATCTGATGTTGTTGTTGTAGCAGAAACATCCAAAAAAGTAACATGAGATTGTGATAAGTTCGTTGTGCTATTAACAACATCAACTGATTCTCCAGCTTCATCTCCCGTTGTCCCTTGAACTGTATCACGAGCTTTTTCTAAAGCCTTATTACCAGCTTCTGATAGGTTCAATGCACCAAATTTCATTGAAAGCTCATCTGAATTTTTATTATTATTATTATAATAATATTGACGATTAGGAGAGTTTGGTTCGCTATTAAATTCATCAAGAATATATGCATTCTTTTGCATTGAAAAATCACTTTCGCTGCTTGCATTAATACTATCCCCATCAGAAGAACTATTTTCCATAACCATTCTTACATAATCAAAACCTGGTATTTGAATGATACGCCGCATAAGTTTTCCTATTATGGGTATCCAACCACCATTTGGTGTATCAAAACTTTCTGACTTAATTAATTCTATGTAAGTGGTATTGTCCTCATTTGGTGGACAGAAAATTCTACCAGTACTTAATATTTCAGAACCATAATCTAGCTGTCCAATAGTTCCTCCACTTTGTGATGGAATATCCCTAATGTAACAACCATCAGGATGAACTATATGACATTTGAGACTATTTTCATTATTTGAATAATTTTTTTCTGGGCTATTGATTTCATTTTGAAGTTCATCATGTTCATGATTAATATCATACTTGAGTATTAATTGTCGAATCATCATATTTTCTTTCCCTTTAAATGTTTCAAGTAGTTTTGGTATTTCTGACAATTTACTTGGATTATATTTTGTATAAATATTTCGTAATTTTTCTTCAAAACTTATTGAATCTTCGTGAGAAGGATGATAACTTTTGATTATATTATTCATTTTTTCCTTTGCTTGTAGAAGTAATTGGGAAGCTTGAAGAGCCTGTGAATTTATTGTTAACCGTTTTGGACTTCTATGTTCATTATAACTACCTGCAACTTTGTTTTTCAGTGACTTCTCATGATCATCTAAATGTTTGGAGGCATCTGATACAATAGACGTTGGACCTAACACAGGACTCAATGTTGATGATAAGATTTTATTTACAACATTTCCTGTACAAGCTAACATTGAATTGGGAACTCTTGGCTTTGAAGGAGATTCTAAAACAGGATTTTTTCTCTTCGGTGATGTATTTGGAGTAAGAGGAGGTGATGAAGATTTCCTTGGGGGTGAAAGAAGGTTCACATTAACAGGAACTAACACTTTCTTTCCATCTTTTTCGTACCTTACCCAACCTCCTGAACATAATTGAATAAATGCAACTTCTTGTTTATCATTAGACCATACTATAGTACTTGTAAATTCTGCAAGTTCATCATATTCTATAGCACCAACATTAGCAGCACTTACAGAAGGTTGATCTTTAATATGTGCTCCGTGTTTAAAAACACATTTGTGCATACCACCTTGATGTTCAGGAAGAGAAGGTACATCAACAACATCTGGTGGAGCATCTACATACTGCATATATGAATGAGAAGCTGTAAGATCATTATTAGATACTTTCGTATTTTGGTTAGAAGCAGTATTAAATTCCAATTTATCACTGCTCTGTTGTATCAAAAGATCATTAAATTCACTATTCGAAACAATAGCTGCACTTGTTGGACCACTTCTTTTTGGACTATTGTCTGCTGCACCTGCTGCAACTGACATTAAATCAACATGACCATATTCAGTAACACTATCATCAAGACTTTTGGATTCTACGGTATTCATTTCAGGAATCATCAATTTAACAGGTTGTTGTTGTTGTTGCTGCAGCTGTTGTTGATGGTGATCATGGCTTATTACATGTCGTAAACGTGGAACATGAGGCGGTAGAACAATATTTGGTTGAATAAGATCAAGTACTGATAAAGGTACAGCAGATACTCGATGACAAGGTTGTAACACACCTGAAAGCCCCTGTACTACTGAAAGAGAAGCTTTGGAAGCGCGATAATTTGTTTCGCCATCTTTTAGAAACAATACAATTGAAGTTCTACAATTACCTTGAAGTAATGGTGCCAACAGTGAAGTTAATACAGTATCTCTTGCATTTGTTATACTAGGTGGTAATGATTCTGATTTCTTTAACGCAGTTTTACGTATATTAGCAAGAATTTGAGTAAATGATTGTAGTTGTAAAGCTTGATCTCTTCTCGCAATTTTATCAGCCTCATTTAAATTTTGAAATTGAGGATCCAATTCAGGTGTTGCACTACCAAGAAGGTCAACTATATGTATATGAGATAATAAATTAGCTGGTGTTTTATCATCAATATTACTGCTACTTTGAAGTGCACATGTATTTGATTGATGAACAAGTATACGTAGAAAAAAATGACCTCTGTCAACTTCTTTGGTTGAAATACATTCAGAATGACGCATACAACAACCGGGTGCTTTAGCACGAGCATTAGTTAATATAGCTAGTGCAGCATCAAGAGAATTACATTGTACAGTAGAAAATTCAGTATTAATATCATAATGACTTCTTTTCTTTAAAATATATGATTGTTGTTCTGATGTAGGAACTGCTAATAGATCAATTACATTTGAACCACTTACAGCCCAACAGGAAATAGCAATTGTAGTACCTCGACCTCCTGTATGATATTCATCTCCAAGTAGATTATTCTTAATCTCATTGTTATTATTACTAAAATTGTGTAGTTTTTCTTTCAATGATGGTCTTATCGTAGACACTGAAGAGAGAGGTAATCCAGTTCGTTCATATAATCTTTTCAATATTGTTATAGATATAGCAGGACTATTTCTTGCATCTTTTTGTTCAGCAATACTATCAAATGATACTGGATCTGCTAAAACAGGATCATTATTTGGTCCAAAAAATGATAATGTTTTGCCTAAATTACGACTACCATGTGAAATTACACATGCGTTAAAACCATCTAATACCCAATCAGCAATACCATGAGGATCTAATGGACACGAACTAGGATTTTGAACTATAGATGTAAGCTTTGTAGTTGAAGTAACATTCACATAACTCATAGCATCAGCACTTGGTGTTGATTTAGGTAAAGTTGCATCTCGAATACCTACAGTCTTACCATGTACCCATAATACTTTATCAGAAGTTTTTTCTTTTTTAGTTATTCTTTCATCAACAACAACATGTACTTCTAATCTACCTAATGATGCATCACCACCTCCTAAAGCTTCTAATTCAAGTGCTAATGCTGATGTTTCGTTGTCTAAACCAGAGTACAAGAAGCTGGAAGATGACATTGTTGATCCTTACTTTTTGCAATTTTTTTATATATAAAACTATAAAAAGAAAAACTAAAACTTTAGAACAAAAATAAGACAAGACTCCTCTTTTCTCTTATTTCAACGAATCGTTTCCCAATTATTTGGGAACTATAGACTAAAAAATTATAGTTTGTGTGTTTAATTCAACCTTTTCCAAGAAAACATAGAACTACAATGTCTTCATTTGCTACTAGAGTGGATTGTTTCACATTTAGTGGAAAACGTGAGTTAGTGAGTGTAGATAGAGCTCAAGTGTTACTCTCTGAAGTAAAAGGCGACAATTTTACATCTTTGGATTTATCTGACAAGAGTTATGATACTGGTGCAGCTGAACTTATTGGTGCTGCATTAATTAAACAATGTAAAAGTGTTACTTATGCAAATATTAGTGATATAATTGCTGGTCGTCAAGAAGATGAAGCACAAAATGTTATGCAATTAATATGTGATGGACTTAAAGAAAGTATACTTACTGTGTGTAGATGTGATGATAATGCTATGGGTCCTCATGGTATTCGTGCATGTAGTTCAGCAATAGCTCAAAAAACATTAAAACATTTATCATTAATGAATGATGGTTTAAGTGCTGCATCTTCTGAACAACTTGCTATATGTTTATTAGGTACTGTTGATGAACCAAAAGAATGTCCACCATTAGAAATATTCCATTTTCATAATAATATGACAGGTGAAGAAGGTGCTATACATATTGCACGTATAATTACTGCATGTACAAAACTTCAAGATTTTCGTTTTAGTACAACACGTAGTCAACGTAAAGGATGTTTATATATAGCTAATGCATTAGCTAATTTAAAAAATGTTGATTTTATAAAATTAAATTTAAGTGATAATTCATTTGGTGGTGAATGTACAAAACCACTTAATGAATTTTTATCAAGACAAACAAAATTAGAACATTTAATTTTAAGAGATTCTGGTTTAAATCCTAAATGTTTAGAAGTATTAAATTCTACATTGAAATCATTAAATGCTCCATTAAAAACATTAGATATTAGTGGTAATGATGTTGAAGCA
>JACKZZ010009300.1_pt1 | contig 15124 bp, 7 predicted proteins | sample 8027871 | NCBI WGS metagenome assembly JACKZZ01 (sample SAMN15724774, study PRJNA655200) | protist metagenome | isolation source: fluorescence activated cell sorting (FACS) single amplified genomes of... | place: USA: West Boothbay Harbor, Gulf of Maine | collected 2000-07-19
TGGGGAGAGTATGATTTTGTTCTATCGAAAAAGGGATATTTTTTACCTGGGTGAACAGTTACTTTATTCATTTAACGTTCAGAAATATGACAATTATTTCTAAAATAATAATATTTAATTTTTAATACTCCAGGCTTAGGTTAGGCCCTGGCCGTATTTATCTTTATTAAATAATTTACTCCTAATTTAACGAACCCGGAAATGTATGCAATTTTTCTACCGTTCGTGACAACCGAATGAAGCATAAACAGCAGTCGGTGAAATAACGCTATATTTACCTATTGCTCTACCAGCTTGTATCTTGTTATGTTTGTCTTTTGCTATAATTTTTGCAATTTTGTGTGATGGTCCTTTTAGTTCTTTAGTATTAGAACTACTATTACTAACTCTCAAGTTATCTATAATCTCTTAAATTTATGTTTCAGTATAATTTGCAAATTCGGTTTTTTTCAATTCCTCAATTACCTGTGTCATATTTAAGTGAGCGAAATGGCCATTGCCAGCTGTAGTTACTAAAAAAATGGTATTTTTTACCTCCCCAGCCGGGGAGAGTATAAATTTTTACAGTGTAAAAATAGGGTTTTTTTTTTACCCCCCCAGCCGGGGAGACCATGAATTTTTTCAATGGAAATAGATGAGTATTAGAAAAAAAGTGTATTTTTTACCTCCCCAGCCGGAGAGACCATGATTTTTTTAAAGGGAAATAGATGGGGATTAAAAAATTGTATTTTTTACCTCCCCATAGTCAGACAAAGTATGGATTTTTATAGGGAAAAAAAAACTATTTTTACCACAATGAGCTGCAGTAAGTACATGATCCCTGTCAATAATACTTCCTCCACATACTGAACTTGATCCAATTCCAGAGCTAATTTTAAGATGTACCATGAAAGGAAATTAATTTTATACAGCAGAACCTCCGTTTATAATTTTCGCACCAGGTCCAGGTAAAGTAGTATCATTTAAAGTTAAACGTTCTTAAGTTTAAAGAAATGAAGCTGAATTTTACTCTGCATAAGTCATTGGCTTACCACAAACCCAATTACCAGAACAGGTATCAGATCTGAGGGATGTAAGTTAGTACTTTTACTTATTTTAAAATTTAGATTATAAACTTAAAAAGTTAATATAGTCTGAATTATCTGATGACAATTGTATATTAGACTTAACATTAATTTATTAAAATTTTGTGTAATCGATTAAAAGATATTATTATAATCTCTACTATGATTTATACCCACCACTAGTAGAAGCTACTGTATTCGAAGAACAACCCAATATATCAAATCCACATTCTATATTATGACATTCTAAATTACACTCAAAATTATTTAATTTGCTTTTTAAAAATTTCTCATCATTATCGACTTCCTCTTGTGTTAGACATCCTTTTGCTCTACATTTTTCGATAGAATAACCCGTATTTCTATTTCTTCCATAACTAACAAGGTCAGTATACTACTTTTAAGTATAATCGTGATAAACGCCCCAAGGTGTACCGTTAATGAAAACATAAGGCTTCTAATCAGGTTTCAGTCCAATAAAACTATAATATACAGCTGCTGTACCACCAAGAATTGAAACAAAAGAAGTAGCACAATTTAAACCAGGAAATTGGAAACACCTAAAGGATTTATTCTCTCCCCGGTTAGGTGTGGTGTTTTGAGGAGAAATAGGTGGAAATAAAAAATATACTCAGGAAGTCCTCTTATACCGTATATGAACGCAGATGTGCCAACAACTAAACCAATAAGGTGAGGGATTCTTTCTGAAATTTGGAAAAAAAAAATCATAATCCTCCTGGCTGAGGAAGTAATAAATCATACTCTCCCAGACCAGAGGAGGTCTATCAAATTTCAATAATCATAATAAAATTTCAATTTCCCAAATAAATTCTATACTTATGAGATAATCAGCCGTTACTTCATGGTTGAAATAATATACAAGATAATCATAACTAAATTCGGGCTAAACTGTTGAAATGCCGCTGTTTAGGAGAGTGAAAATTAGATTTGCATACTGATTCATAACGTAAGAATTTTGGTGGAAAGCTTTTTATAAATACTAATGCAGCTGATCTTCTGTTAATCCTTTAATCAGGTTCATGTTATGATGAGCAGATTGAAGTTATTTAATTTCATTAGATAATAATATTTTGTCATGCTATTTTTAAGCTTACTTGGTGCTGACCTAAATTTAAGTATCAAGTTGATTATCAAGACTTAGCAATTACTGCTATTAAAAAGTGTTATTAGATTTTATCTTAGCATCTTGTTAGATCAAGCTAATGAACGAATTTCTAGTCTAAATATCCTATAACTTATCGATTATTTCATCATACAAATTTGCAACTTTTTTGATAACTAGAGAGAGATATTATATTTTTTTATCTTCGTTAGTCGGATTGAGTATATTATTATTCAAATTTATTAAATTATTTTCATTGTTTTTAAAATATTATTTCATATGAATTTTGTTTTTGTTTTGTTACTTTACTAAGGGAAAAGCACTTACCACGCTTGGTGCTAATACAATAAAGTACTGCAAAATCATTAAAAAGAAGAGCAGCATAGTGTTTAGTATATAATGAGATGATAATACTGGTTCAGAATTAGTAAGTAACTTGAATTAACGTGGATAAAAAATTAAAAAAACAAAATAGTTATAATTACTTAGAAGTAAAAACCTTGACTTATAATAACTTATTCCTAAGGTAATAATAAATTAAATTCCTAGAATTATAAATTACTAAGCTACAACTTCAAGTACTGACGTACTCTTAAGTTGTCAACTCTTAAAATCGTAATACTATTAAACTCATTTTTTAAAGTCACTTTTTAGCTAACGTATCCTAATAATGTTACTTGTAAATAATTTCTCCACTCTTAAGAACTAAAATGATCATACTATTCTTAATTATTATGTACTTACATCGTATAAAAATCCCAATTGCATTTCTTCGTCCGGTTTACTTTTTTACATACTGTAAATTACAGGTTTTAAAAATTATATTAATGTAAATCGTATATTAAAAATTTGTACATACTTTTAGCTTCACAAGTTTAAGATACATTAATCAACAATCTTATAATCTAATAAGTTTTATTAGATTTCAGATTGAATCACAAAAATATCGATTTATTTCTATAAACTAAGTATTTCTTGAATCTTTATGAAATAATTATATGATAAAAATATTTAATATGTTAAATCCTGATTCCTAAATCGTTGATGTCAAGTATTTCTAATATAAAGTGTTATAGTTTTTAAATCAGTGGATATAATAATAATATCTATGAAAGGGCTTTTATACTATATAGACTATTCGAAAAAATCTAAAACTATTTCGATTTGACTAATGATTAATCAATATATTCCAGCATTATTGTTATAACCTCATTCTTCAATTTCATGCAGGACTTTGTGTATAGAATGCTGTTGCCTTGTCTACAATGCCTATAACTGGAGGTGGTAATTTACTAAAAATGGGATCTATTCTTTAATTTATCATTGCCCATGATTTTATTTGCATTTATTTAGTTTTTGGGAAGTGATATTTCATTCTTAATAACTACCAATAGAGGAAGACGGTGAGGATTCCATTAAAACCAGTAATGAAGAGTTAGAAAATTAAATAGAAACCTAGTGAAGATGATGATAAAAACTAGTTTTAAATTATGAAATATTTCTATGAATCTTGTATTAAAATATATAATGGAATTTCAAATATAATCTATACCTAAAACTAATTCCCCTACTCCAGCATACAATTATAATTTCTCATCCTATTAATCAAACTAATTCTAAAAAGCATAAAAATTTGTCTCCCAGCCGGGGATAGTATGATTTTTTTTAATCGAGAAATAGATGAGGATTATTTTTTTTTAATCGAGATTCAAAAAGGATGGAAATAATTATATAAAAAAAGGGTATTTTTACCAACATTCCTTTCATTTACTCAATCTATCCACCAATCATTGGTTATTTTTTTAAAGCTGCTTACATCCCCGGATCGTTTATTTTTTTCTTCATAAATTTCATTACCTGAAAAAATGGGTTTTTTTTACTCCCCCAACCGGGGAGAGTAAGTTTTTTTACAGTGTAAAAATAGGTTTGTACACTAGAAAGTGATCGTCTAGCGGGAATCAATAACATTAATAAACTAGGTTCTTATGCAGAGAGGAAGATAAAACCATAAAATAACCTGAGAAAATGTCAATATAAAATAGGTTTTTAAGTCTGGGAGAGTATGATTTTTTTTAATGTAAATAGGTGAGGGAGTAAAAAAAAAAAACCTATTTTTACACTGTAAAAAATCACACTCTCCCCGGCTGGGGGGGTAAAAAATGTCGATTTTTTTTTCAAAAAATACCCTGAGGATTAAAAAAAAGGTATTTTTTACCAAGAAAATTCAGTTGAAAGTTAAATTTATGCTATATATGTTTTACATTTTTCCCACCCTTCTTTTACTGGAGGAGCACCATAATTAGCAACCCTGGAAGGATTTGTAAACTCTTTCGAGGATTTTGAAAAATCTCTCATACGGAATATGTCATAGGAAATGAATTAATATATAAATTTCTTAGTCTATATAAATTTTAAAATTCTAATTTTATATACTATTACTTTAAATGATTATATAGAGTGAATTTTTTGATTAAAATCTATTAAATTTCTATATATATTGAATACATTGTAGTTCCAGAGCTTATAATAATACATCCTATTCCTATACCAAAAAACATGGAATTAAATGTAAGACCAAGAAGGTAGAGGGGGATTGCATATATGAATGTACTAGACAAAACCAATACATGCATACAATTTACTATATCACTTGGTGAATTCTTTAAGTTTGTCAATATACCTTATATTTTACCTGGTATATATGGTTAGATTTTATCATATTGAGTGTAGAGAAGATAAGTTATCGCCGGAGCGATTAACCACATCATAATTGACAGTGGGAAATGGTGTTTAGAAATACAAACGTAACTTATTATAAATGGTACTGTAACTTAATATTAACTGCACTGTCAGAGTCTTTAAATTTTGAGAAATATTTAACTAAGAAAAAAATGATGATCAAGTAGTACTATGATATATTTCAATATATACTACCACTATGTATAACTTTTATGACAGTATAAGTTATAACGGTGAAATTATCAAAAAATTACGATTTATATAACAAGAGTCAAGACTGAAATTTTAACAAATGAATAATTCTAAGAAAACTATATCAAATATATAAATCAAAAGTATTTATTACAAAAATAAGAATGCTTAGTTCAAAAGAAATTATTAAAATAAGTTTTTTTAAAAAACTTAGTACAAAATATTTATTACTTATTAATATTTGCAGGAGTCCAATGGTAGTAGAGCTCAATAAAAATTACTCAGCGATATATATACTTAGATTATTTAAGTCCATAAAACAATACGTTTTTATTTTTTACTGTATACTTCGATTAGATAATGATTTATAATGATGTATAATACTTTAAACTAAAAAGAAACTAGTTAGATTTTGATATACTTCTTACTGTTTCAATATTACATATTTTATTTCTATTACCATTATGATTACTCCGAACTTTTATATTCTTAAGTTTCAATGTATAGACTGACAAATATATAAATGAGTTTGTAACTTACTATCACATAATCATTGTCAAAATTTATTAATAAAATTGTTTAAATCTCTTCAATATATATTCAAAAAACAATTATCTATAATAAATCATTCAACCAACGTCACCACGAGGAACAATCCAATTGATCTTATGTTCAGGAGCTTCTAAGTAATAAAGACGCATATCTTCTTGATATAATGCCATTTAACTCATCCATATTTATGTCCAAAATAAACCAATGGCTACTGCCATGAAAAAATCTCTGTAAACAGTACGCGTATGATATTCACCTTGAACACGTTAACGAAATGATAACCATTTACCTTCCCAAGTAACCTGATGGAAAAAATGAACATGAAGCCCCCAGCCGGGGAGAGTATGATTTTTTAGAGTCTTACCAGCCGGCCCCGGGGAGAGTATGATTATATAATTTAAAATATACCTCAGCTGACCTTGCAACTTCATCTTCTGTTCGATAAGGTAATGGAATTCGAGATCGATAAACTTTTAATGGTTTAGCATTTTTATAAAACATTTCTTCATAATCAGGATAAGTGAGTTAACCTAAAATATATAATAAAAATTGAAGAATGCATTTTTTAATTTTATAAAACATTTATTCATAATCAGGATGAGACTCCTAAACTAAAACCTTGAATCTGAATAAATTTATAATAATTTATATACCCTTAATCAATTTATCCATCCAAGGTTTTAGTTCAGGAGTCTCATCTCCAATCTTTTTAATAAAAGGATAATACTATGGTGGTACATGATAAGTATGAGCAATAAGTGTTGAAATATCTGGTGGTATATGAGCTGGAACACCTGATATAAGAAAAATAGTTAATTTTTAAAATTGAGAAAATAAAAAATTTAATTTCAAAAAAAATCATAATAATTTATTAAGTTCACCCTGTTAACTGGAGTCTTTAGTATACCAAATTCGTCTCGTGGCATGATCTCCCACTCAAGATATCTTTCTGCATAGAATGGTTTATCATGAGTTGTAGCAAATAAATAGGGATTATTAGGTTTCTTCATACCCCTAAAAAAAAGGGTATTTTTTACCTCCCCAGCCGGAAAGAGTATGAATTTTTACAGTGAAAAAAAAATGGTATTTTTTACCATGACCTAACTCCTGACTAAGTGAACAAACTTCTTGTACCAGTAAATTATAAACCTTATGAGCTTTATCGACTAGCCACTGAAGTGGCATTTCGAAGAGCAGATAACATTGTTGAGTAGAGACAATAGTAACTTTTAAAAAATAAGTTTTATGAAAAATAATTGTAAGTATATGAACTATAAAAAGTTAAATCTCCAACCCGACTCTCAGGAGAGCATGCTAAAAACAACTGCACCCTGCTCCCTCTTGATAATTTTGTAATGAAGAAATAAAGTAAGTAAATAAATTTAAAAGAAATTTAGTGATCTTTCAATCAAATTTATTATCTAGTGCATATAAATTTAAAAAGTGTTAAGTATTAGTTCTCTCAAATAGAAGCTCTCGCTCTAACTTAAACAACCATGTAATACTTAGACCCTATATGAAAGCTTGAACAAATTACTAACTATTTGAATGAATAAATATAAAATCCTGTAATATATTTATAGCATGATTATAAGGTAACCACTGCTATTAAACAGCATTCCAAATTAACTATATTTCAAATTTTCTAAACTAAATCATGATATTAGACAATTATTGTGCAGTACAGGTTTATAGTATGAGGCACATTAAAATTAATTATCTTGTATACTTATACATTTTTTAGACGGATATGGTTATATGAGTTAATCAAATTGAATCATATTAAGTTATTAGACTGTATATATTTAAATTACACAGTTTTTACTAAACTTCAAATCACAGTGACAATATAGCAAATTCAAATAAGTTTTGTCGCAACGGTATACTAAAATTCGTTCTAGCATGGATTAATAAAATTATTTTCAGATATCATTAGTTCTGAATGATAAATTCTACTATATTCTTGACAAAGATATATGTTTCCCTTCAGTTTATCTACCAAACTACCCAACACCGTATCATGCTTTCTCCACCAAATAATCAACTGTCTCCTTCACACTTTCAATTCTATCCGCTACATCATCAGGAATTATATAATTTCCAAACTCTGATTCCACTTCGAGGAGTACTTCAACTCTGTCGAATTCATCGAAACCCAATTCAGTCCAAGTTGTATCATAAGTCAATTTATCTCCTGTTTTCTCCTACAACAATGCTATTTACTCCTATATCTTTTTTTTCTATTCTTCTGAATTTGTATTACTCGAACCCCCTACTTCCTCCAACTATTTTTCCATATCCTCAATCCTCTCTTTAATATGACGTTTAAGGGCGTCAATAACTCTGGTTTAAATCTAATCTTTTGAAAGTCCTTTGATTTCAGAAGCTTCTGATTGTGCAGTGTCGGAAGCGTTTGCAGCAGCTGAATCTGAAAAAAGACGTTTTTAGAGAGCAGTGGTGAACGATCTTATGGTGGTATTTGAAATAGTAGGTGTAACTATTAGTCTGTTCTAATTTATAAGTTATTAACTCAAAGTTTTTGGAGAAAACGTTGACACAGATCGTGATAAATTATTGCTTGATGAAAATGATCGCGATCCATTTATCAATCGTCGTTGAACAAGTGAAGGAGCAGAAGTGATAGTTCGTTTCATGATTTTAGAGAGAATTTAATATATTAGGAGAGAATTTCAAATATAAACTGAATAATTATAATACAATGATGCTATAATTTTTAAGGTAGTTACAATCTAATACTATGTGAGAGTCGATATTATGAATTATATTTAGAAATACTAAATTTTTAACAGACCTGGATTTGAAAAAAACTAATTGTAAATTATACTGATTGTAATAAAAAAAATGTTAGGCTCATAAAAATAAAGGATACACATCATTGTGACATCTGACACACATGTCATACAAGCTACAACACAAAAAAATTTAAAATTATGAATCATGATGCAGAAACTAGATATTCTTTAATATTAGAACACAAACTTTTTAACTAAATGTCAAGAGAATAATCATTTGCTTTAAAATAGACTGACATTAGTCACTAAGATTGACTGCAGTGAGTCGTGACCTAATCTAAAATTCAAATATTTTTTTTTTTAGACAAATGATTCTTAAATAGATTCGTAAAATTGTAAATCATATATATGAGGAACAGGGTAAATCGAGTTATATTAGTCTATAGTAGACTGAAACATATCATGAGTTCTACAAACAGTTCTTAATGATTTATTCATACATTGATCTATTATCATTTTAGTAAATTAGCTAATATTGATAGTATAAATTTTATACTACTTATGAGGAGGGTACTTGAGAAAAATTGATCTTTGTAATTATAAATCAAAGTATATAATACATTAATAAGAGTTCTGTAGTTAAAGTTGAAGCTCATATCATCTTATTTTTTCAAATTCCAATATTAAATTTTACACGTCATACATCATTGGTAGACTTAAATTATATAGGTATTAGTTAGCCGATATATTTACTAAGCTTATATCGTTTTCAAATCAAAATCACCAGATTTAGACAATGATCCAATTTGACATTGTTGTTAAAAAATTAGTAATACTTAATACTGACAGAGTCATATCGATTAAATTGAAATTGAAAATTATTAAAATAATTTTTCTACACATACGAATTTAAATTATATTCAATCATATAGAGTAACTTTGATATATCACAACTCTGGAAAGTTATCGACTTAATCTTAGATCTAAACTGGCTTTCCATTTAAATTAAACCTTATTCTCGTTCTAACCGCTATCTTTGCCTATGCTCCAGGTTGCGCTGTCATATCAAACAATTGTGTAACACTACCACTATTGTTTCCCGGTAATTCACTCCCAGAAGCTCGCTGCATCTAAAGCGTAAGCGATTTCGGTACTGCAACTTCGAAAACGAAATCCGACATCGGATTAGGCTATGCGTTGGTGAAAGTTGCAAGCACACGAGTGACTGTGGGTGAAGGTTTGGAACAAGCAAATGTTATCTCAAGTCCGTTTTTGGAAAAGGCTGTGAAAGTTTTTGAGTTTGTGTTTGAAGAACTTACGTTAGCGTTAGGTTGACCACCGCCGACGTTTCCACCGAGTAAGTCGCCCATCAGACCGTTTCCAGTGGAATTGGAATTCCCGTTACCCATAGAGACTGAACCGTTCTGTTGAGGAGTTGAAGGAGTGCCTCCGAGTAAATCACCGAGTAGATCATCCGCAGGTTTTTAGACACTATTCTATTATGGTACAGAAGTAGGTCCAGCTCCAAGTCCTAATAGATCATCTAATCCAGATGCTGACGATGTATCTTTTCGAGGTGAAGGATTGAATTTTGGTTAAGCAGTTGGTCCACCTCCAAGTAAATCGAGTAAATCGTCTCCAGCTGGTTTTGAAGCGGTACCTGCGCCTGATTGATTGTTTTAAGTTGAGCCTCCACCATCCATACCTGGAAAATATTTAATTAGATTGAGAAAAATAATTTTGAATTTTCATAAAGTTACATCATGAAATTATTACTTTAAATGTGATGATAATAGGTATGTAAATTTTAAACTATAATATACCTAACAAATCCAACAGATCATCTCCACCACCTCCGCCGCCGCCTCCCGTCTATGATTATCCACTCTTCTTACCCTAAAAAAATGGGATTTTTTTACTCGCCCAGCCGGGGAGAGTCTGGAATTTTTACAGTGTAAAAATAGGGTTTTTTTTTTACTCCCTTCTTCGGACTGCTCGTCATATCTTCCTTAGAAATCGAGGTCTCCCCCATGTTCGCGGTTCCAGTACTCGCTCTCTCCATAGCAGGAATCTTCCCCAGAACCTCTTACCTATCACTATTCCAAACTGGATGCAGTAATTCTCTATACTCACAAGCTCTCTACTATAACTCAGCCGAAATGTGCGTTTCATATCTAGCTATCATTTGTTTTATTCGATTCTATGCGTCTTAATTTCCCGAAAATCGAGGGTAGAGTTTGATTAGTGCGGTTACCATGTATTCGAGAACACCAGTATTTCGTTTTATAGGATCATTATATTGAGCGCGTTTAGAGATTTCATCGAATTAGTTTAAGAGTTGATCTTCGGTCACTTTTATAGGGTTGCCTGTGGGAAATATATGAAATTATATTTCAAAAGAAAAATCATTTTATAACTAGTTTCTAAATTTTTTTAAATTATCAAAATTTCATATTTACAAACTTACCATCAGGCCCCACTGCGTTCCCATTAATTAATAAATCTCCATACTCACCCAAACACCATAAAGCACACAAAACCAACGCTTCTTCACCAGAATTCTCCTACAGACTAAAAAATAATTTATGCGCCGAATATTCATGTAAAGGAGCACTACTACTCACTATTTAACAAAAATGACTTCGCGCTTCCTCTTATACATGACAACCTGCTAAACACATGCATTTGATTAGAGTATCAATCATCCATCTCCTACTAGGTCCAAATTTTTAAACACTGACAGTAATCTTTTAGACTAAAAAAAAGGGGATTTTTCACCTCCCCTTGCCGGGAAGAGTATGAATTTTTATAGCGAATAAAAAAAGGTATTTTTTACCTCCCCAGCCGGGAAGAGTATGAATTTTTATAAGCAAAAAAAAAGATATTTTTTACCTAATTCGGCTTTTACTTCTGGATCTGTGCAAGTAACGAGAAAATTTAGCATCTCTTTTACGATTTGTTTTATATTGTCGGAATTTATTAAAGAGTCTGAGGGAATAAATTTTAATAATAATTAATTTACTATTTAGATAAGTTTAATAATAAATCATCTCGGACAAATTTTGAGTCACATTGGTCCTGACTCCTTAAAATTATTAACTTTAAATTAAATTCAAAATTGAAGTTTTAATATATTTTTTTATCTATACTTAAAACAGCTAAAGCTCTCCTCTACATGCTGACGTCACTATCTTTTAACTGATCCAAAATCACTTGTCTATGTCGTTATACCGCTTTTACATCAACCCTTAAACATTATTATAGTGAGGATAAAGCTACATATCTGGTGTTACTATCTTTACTCAATAAAAATTTCCCCAGTATGTTTACTGCCAATGAATGTAATCCAGGTTCACTTGGAAGAGCAAGTATTGTTCTAGCACAATCATAAAGTACTGCATTCCCGGTTTTTCTTCCAGAATCCGTATTCGTTGCAACTTAAGCCAGTATATCTGAAATTTCCTCATTCACTTAGTGACAATTATGCTAAACCATAACTGTAATTAAGTTTCGTATAGTTCGAAGGATAGTACATTGTAAAAAAGGATCAGTTATGCCAGAAACTTCGTATTCCGAACCAGTTCCACCATAGCCTCCGGAAGATGACATTGACATGGTGGTGCGGAGAACACGAACAAGGACCTGAGGAATGAAATATATGAACTGGTTCGGGTTCGGAATACGAAGTTAAATATAAAATTTATTAAAATTTAATATAAGATATTTAACTTAATTTAACTTCTAATATACCGGTGTCAGTTCTTTAAATGTTCCGTCTTACAAAACATAATCAGGATAATCTAACAATATCGTATTCATTAAAGCTAAACCACTTATGACTACTCCATGCTACCTATCTTCTAGGAGAGACCTTATCCTAGAGATATACTTATCAATTATCTCATCCCCCACTTTTCTCACTATTCTACTCCCTGCGTGCGCAGCTTTTTTTCTTATATAAGGGTTACCTGGGGGTATTTTTTACCTCCCCAGGTCTGGGAGAGTATGACTTTTTTTTAATGGAATTTAAAGGTGGGGATTAAAAAATCATAAATTATTTACCAGACGAAATTAATTTTTCCACCCCTCCACTCAATGCTGCAGCCATTTCCTCTGTGCCAATGTTAGCGAGAGCGGTCAGAGAAAGTCCTTGTATAAATTAATTATCGGATTCAAAATCGCATTTTAAGGAATTTGTTACCATCATCAGAATTTCAGTCCTTTCATCCAGAAGTTGGCAAAGTCCAAGATAACCAACACGTTTTTCAGAGAATTTAGAAGAAGCGATAAGTTTGAGACATTCCTAGAGTGGGAAAAATATATGGAATTGATCTCGGAAAATTACGTGTTGGGAGAAAAATAAAATTATAAGAAGAGGTAAACTTTAAAGAGAGGGTTAATAATAAATATATTTCATATATACCATCTATCCAAAATCTACTTAATAACCCAGCATATTAACGAATAATAATTTTGCTACATTTCTATGTCGACATGTTGAACTTTCATCACGAAATGCCGTTCTTATGTTGGCGCATTCTTTAGCTATGACAGCTCTTTCATCAGATGCAGTCTAACAAGACCGTATTGTCCGTATTAAATCTCGTAATTTTATTGACATTTTTTTAAATAATAAAAACTTTTTTATTCAAGCTAGTTTAAATAATATGTCAAGAATCAAGATCAATTCATTTATAATTACAAAAGTATGTGGAATCTTCTATGCTTAGACTAAAATATACAATAACCTATACACACAGTATTAAATGTTATACTTTTAATCATTAAAATAATCAAATATGGTAGGGCCCTTGAGGCTGGGCAAATCCCTTCGTAGATCTTTTTCAGCTCGCTGAAATTGGATAAGTAATATTGTTTAAATTTAAGATGTTAGACTGTGAAATCAATTAAGTTAAATATTAGTATCTTAGTCTGACAAACAGTGATTCAGTACTTACTGTAACTGTAAATTAGCAATTACTTACAAAAGAGTCTAGAGACTATAATTCTAAAAATATATTAACTATAATTTTTCAAAGATTAAAATTATGTTGTTAATTAGTCAATATATAGCAGAGGATTTTCATACTTAAGTTTATCAAATTAAGATTACTATTGAAGAACATTTCATATAATTATTTCAACAAAATTATAAACCGATAGACTCTTAGAATTTTTAATAAGGTTTTAAAAAAAAACATTTTTTGAAAATTATCAAAATTTAACCACTTTAATATTTATAATGTACTTACAGTCTATATACATCATGCATATAATTGATCAAAAAAAAGTTTAATCTTTATAAACCCTTATCCATATAAAAATCGATGAGCGATTGGAAAATAAATCTTAAATTACCAATAGAATAGTAGACAATTCAAAATAAATGTTTAATGTTAAAAAAATAGTAACTTTAAGTAGTTACTGTTTGAATACAAGTTTGAAGTATATTAATAATTTTCAAAATAGTTATATTTTATTATAAATTATGATGGACGATTCATACACAGTAATTTAAATAAACTGTCATTATCCTATTTAACCATAAAAAAATATTTTAAAATTTTTGTCAACGTGAAAGTATTATTATAATATCTCCATAATCAGACGGTCATGACCCATGAGAAAATGTCTAATTATTATTAGTGATAATTCTATATTATATAATAATAGTGCAGCAGGTAGGATAATAATACTTATTTTTAACAAAAAAAATTTACTTAAATTACTGCTTAAAGCATCATGTTACAGGGATCAGTGTATATATTGTAAACAATAATTTCATAGAATTTGTTCAATGTATTATAATAGACAAGTAGTTTTAAAAATGATAAATAAGTTATATTTATGAGATATACAGTGAAAAATTCAAAAATTTTCATGTATCACAGTCTGTATCTATAGTTATATAGTTTGCTACAAGTTGATCATCAGTTGCTCCATTTTCTTTTTCTAATTTTCAATCCTTATAACAGCCTGGATCATAGTTAAAATCGCGAGTTGATCGAGAAGAAAAATTACTAGGAGCAGTGAGTCTACTAAAAAAAAAGTATTCCTTACCTCCCCAGCCGGGGAGAGTATGTTTTTTTAAGGGAAATAGGTGGTGACTAAAAATAGGGTATTTTTTACCTTTATTTCGTTGAGGATAAAGTTTGTGAAGTAGTTGTTTACATGTTCATCTTATCTCTATCTCTGAAATAGCTAGTTTACGAACCTGATAAATTTCCAGTAACAGGTCTACCAGGAGTACGAGTACCTGATGATTAGGTATAGACAGGAGTACGCGTACCCGAGGACGAATATACACCAGGTGTGCGAGAGCCAGAAGTGTAATTTGAGCTAGTTTGAGAATTTTTATTCGTATTCTATGTCTGTCTACCAGGAATACCTGCAGATTTAGGTCTAAGTGAAGCACTGTTAGTGGGGTTATAGCTAGTCGAAGTTCTTCTCTAAGTGGAGGTAGTATTGCTGGATATTCTACTGTTCTATTTCAGGCTTGATAATTAATTTTTCATCTACATTTAATCATTTGAATCTGGGTCACGATCTTCCGGAGCTAGGGTACGAGAAGTTTTGTTGATCTTGGATAAAAATTCAGGATCACGTTAGGAGAGATGTTAATCGATATCGGTGTCGAATTTGAAAGGCGACTTAACAACTCGAGGACTGGAAGGCTGGGACAGTTTCGACTATTATCGTGA
>JACKZZ010013051.1_pt1 | contig 15123 bp, 6 predicted proteins | sample 8027871 | NCBI WGS metagenome assembly JACKZZ01 (sample SAMN15724774, study PRJNA655200) | protist metagenome | isolation source: fluorescence activated cell sorting (FACS) single amplified genomes of... | place: USA: West Boothbay Harbor, Gulf of Maine | collected 2000-07-19
ATAAGTTGGTGCTCATGCATTATATTGAAAGGAATGGTGTTTTCTAGCTAAGACAACTCCTTGTAGAACTTCAGAGAAAAAGGTTTGCTGGATTAGCTAGTAAACATAATATCTTGCAACCATGTTGCACATAGGTACCTGTCTCCTTTTAGGGTACATCTCTTTTGGCATTTCTCTGGTAGAAGCAGCTCAATCGCCAAGTACGAATCAAACAACTATTCAACACCTTGAGAATTTCTGGAATGCTACTAATGGAGTTACTCATGGATCGAATGGAACTTCATGGGATTACGTTGCCTTACGATCTACAATTAATGAAACTGAGAGTTATTCGCGATTTTCTGGAGTGAATTGGAATTTCGAAAAAGAAGAAAGAGGTGGTGTTTTGGAATACAGGTTTGACCCATGCGATCACAAAGATCCTACGACAGGGAACACAACACAGCAGCCTTCCTCGTCCGCAACACAGCAGCCTTTTTCGTCCCCAACTGAATGGGCATCATCAAATGAACCATCTGTTCATTGGGTTGGGATAAACTGCGAAATACAACAGGATGATAATATGACATATGTGATTGATGAGCTTGCACTTCCTAAAACTATAGTTCATGGTACTTTGCCTGATGTTTTAGGTTTACCAAATCTGACATATATAGATTTATCATGTGGCAAACTGACCGGCGGAGTACCTGATTGGTTGAAGGATATGACAAAGTTAATAACTTTCGATTTGCATGACAATAGTTTAACTGGGACAATACCAGAATTTTCCAATTCTTTGCAAGATTTGGATCTGAGTACAAACAACTTCACTGGTAAATTGCGAGAAATGCCAACCAGCTTAACGAATTTGCATTTAGAGATGAATTCAATAGAAGGTTCTTTGGGTTCTTTGAGTAAATTGACTGCGTTGGTTACTCTTAATATGAGTCATAATCGATTCGACAGTACATTGCCTGAACTAGAGGCAACTAATCTTATGTCAATGGATTTCACGAACAATTTCATCGAAGGAAATTTGCTTGATTATTCGGATTTGGAAAGCTTGCAATATGCTTCTTTTTCTCAAAATTTATTGAGTGGATCGTTACCTTCTCATTTTATGAATTTAACATCTCTCATGTTTCTTGATCTAAGCTTTAACAACTTAAATGGGCCTATACCTGGTGAGATAAAAAATCTAACAAGTATAAGTACATTGAATCTTTGTTTCAATTCTATTACTGGGCCTTTACCAATGACCATGAGAAATTTAGTGAATCTTGAAAATTTATTCTTACTAGGCAACAAGTTTGAAGGTCCATTGGATCCTGTAATTCCGATGATACCAAATTTATCACATATTGATCTTAGTCACAATATGTTTTCTGGTAATTTGGCTAACTGGACAAGTCTAACAAAAATTCGCAAAATTATCATCCGTGGAAACGATTTAAGTGGTGAATTACCATCATATGCTATGCTAGAAACATTGGTAACACTTGATCTCAATGGTAACAAATTGACTGGTAAAATTCCTACTGAAATAACACATATGACAAATTTAGCTACACTTGACTTGGGCTCCAATGCTTTTTCCGGTACGATGAGTACTCTTGACTATGACTTTACTTTACTTCAGGATAGTTTGCTTTCCCTTAATCTTAGCTCAAACAATTATCATGGATCAATCCCAGAAGCTATTCAAAAAGCAACAAGCCTTCAGAAAATAGACTTGTCGAATAATCGGTATAGTGGTAAGTTACCAAATTGGTCTAAGTCTTTAAAGAAATTACGAGAAATGTACCTTCAGAAAAATTTATTAACTGGTGCAATAGAAGAATACGTATGCTCAATATCCTCACTGGAAGTTCTAGATCTGAGCAATAACTTGTTAGTAGGAAAATTACCGCAAATTATAATATCGCTTATGCCAAATTTGAGAGTTTTAGATTTGACATCAAATAGTTTATCAGGAAAGTTCCCTACACCACCATCGGATGGTACGAGTACTTATAATTTCACAAAGTTGGTTTCGTTTTCTTTAAGGCAAAACAGTTTCACCGGACCTTTCCCAGATTTTGGAAGCTTGCTTTCTTTGCAGATCATTGATATTGCAAACAACCAATTCACAGGTAATTTGCCGGATTTATCCAAATTGTCCGCACTACGTATGCTTACAATGGAACATAATTTGTTAACAACACCAATAGAATTGTTGGAAACATCAAAAGATTTCCTCAATGGTCTTTTCAATGAACCCAAGCCAGATTTATTTGTATTAGATGCCAGCTTCAATACGTTTTCTGGTCACATTGATCCAAGGATATTTAATTCAACTTATCTGTCAATGATCAATTTAGCAGGTAATTGCTTTTCAGGGGTTATACCAGAAAGCATATGCTCTTCCAAAAATCTAGAATCAATATCATTAGGAGAGTTGACTGCTGGTGAAAGTTGTCGTTCAAGTGTCTGGGATTCTACGGCTCTGTCCAATATTTTTGATGGTTTTAGAGATAAATCTTCCATCAGTGGTGTAATTCCATCTTGCATTTTTTCTCTTCCAAATTTAATAACTTTGCGTTTGTCAGGAAATGGCATCCCTGGTACATTGCCTGAAATTCTTGGATCTAGCCTGAAAGTATTAGATGCTAGTCATAATAGATTACATGGTACTATCCCCAAAGACTTTTTTTCATCTCAACTAGAAGTTTTAGATTTATCATCAAATTGGCTTTCAGGGGATTTGAGTTTTGCTGAAGATTTCGTTTATACACCCAAAAATACAGTCTATCTTCAATCTAATCGTTTATCTGGGCGGATACCTTTACAAATTTCTAACTTGGTTAATGTTGAAATATTAGAAGGTAATATATTCGAGTGCAACGAAAACTCAATTTTGCCTTCTAGAGACCCAAAAGTTGATGTTTATACTTGTTCTTTTAACAGTTATACGTCAAAAATTATTACTTTCGGTGTGATTTGTATAATTGTTTTGTTCGCTGCATGTAGGTACTGTTTTGAGCGATACTATAGAAAGAACCAAGTCTTAATTGATATTATTGATGAATGTTACCTTTGGTACGGTATGAGCCAGTATAATTTCGAAGTAGAGACAGAACAAATGAAAAATAGCCCAGCGAAGTTGTTATTAGAAAGATTAGAGAAAATTAACAAAGATGGTAAAATTCATTACAAGAAACTCCAGAATGTTGTGCAATTATTACAGCGCTTAAGAGATTTGTTCGTTTATGTTGGCGGGACATGCGCTGTGTTATTCCTTCTAATATATCTGATTCTTGCATCAAATCGAACAATGTCAAACACTTATATTTTTGTTACCACCGCTGGGTATCTCACGGGTTCAACAGCAACAATAATTTGTACGTTTTTCTTCCTACTCACAATTTTGAGTATTCGAGACATCATGATTTTTGATAAAATCCGAAGAAAACGTAAGCTCAAAGCGCTTCAAGAAGCCGACGATTTGAAAGAATATCGTAATGCTAACTTATTAACCGAGTGTGCTCGCTTATCTGCAGATGCATTAGACTCTCCATCTACAATACTTGAACATGATGAAAACGATAATATTTCTGAATCATACGATATTAGTAATAGTGCTGCCAGCAGTCCTTCCGCCAATGAAAGTATACATGTTGACCAAAGCCATGATAACGGGAAAAATTCCATCGATCAAATGGGGGTTTCCATTTCTAATTCAGAGGTGCAAGCTGAAGAAGTACAAGCAGCTTATACATATTTAAAATTCTTAGATGTTTATCTTTTCCCTTTGATACGGATAATCATTGTTATAGTGCTAGGTGTAGGTATCAACGTGACAGTTAACGGTTTCTATGTATATTTTTACTTGACATCATCAGAAGTTATTCAAAATGTTCTTGCATTTTTCTTGGCCTTTCTTAATAGTCTGTATCCAACACTTGTAGAAGCACCACTATTCGGTTCTCGACGTCTTATGTTTAAAGTTCACAAATCTTATCATACAAAATTCGTGAGTAAATTCTTATTTGGTGACATTGCTATGCGAATTATGGTAAGGACAATAAATTCCATTCTGACTCCGATGCTTATAACTGGCTTAATGGATCAATCTTGCTTTCATGGATTTTTCATTGCACCTGCCCCAAGAAATATTATGTTCAGTTCATGGTTTTGTAACTCGTTTGATGTCGAAAAGAATATCTGCTTGGATGTCATTAAAACATCATATGCAGAAAATATTCAATCACCTTTCATATACAACTATGCTTGTACACCTGCGCTTCTTCAAAATTATATTCCTGTTTATGCAATACAATATTTGCTGAAGCTAGTTCTCTGTATTACGAAATTTATTTGGCTTCTTTATTATGGAGTGGAGCGAAAACCAGGAAAAGTTGTTGACAACATAATTGAAGAAACGTTTCACCCTCAGAATGACGTGCAGCTAAATATAAATTTGAATGATGAAATAGATGAAGAGAAGAATGATAGACATGAAAATATAGAAATTCAAGAACTACCAAAACCCGTAGCTAAAAATCTGAAAGAGGTACAACCTGATTCTTTATTATCATCATGCTGGATGAAAGTTTCCAGCTATTTGCCTAATCTTAGTCTAGCATCAACTTCAGTACTTTTTACAAGCAAGTTATTCTCAACTTTGAAAGTACGAAAGAAGTCAATCGGAGCTCATCCAAATGATTCTTCTGTTGTCAAAGTGAATGCTGCAGTGATGATGGCCAATTATTTGAGCAATTTTCTATTTATGACGGCCTTTTCAATTTTGGCACCACTTCTGACAATATTGATGATTACTGCGGTTTCTTTAGAAATTTTAGTTGATCAACTTGTTATTGGCAGATTCCTTGTTGTTGAAACTAGTACGATTATAGCGGCAAGAAGTGCAGATGAGTCATATGATAATCGCACTCCTTTTGATCAGGGTAGACGGAAAAAACGAATCATGCTTAGAAAGACCATGTCAAGTGCATTCAATCTGTTAGATATAGAAGACGAAATTGACGCAGTAGATGAACCATATGGTGCAATAGCTGCATTGAATTCAGCTGATGATAACTGCAGTTCAATAAAGCCTAGTGTACTGACAAAAATAAAGGTTACATATGTTATCATTTCTTCAATTTTATGCGCGTTTGTCGTCAATGATATTTACAATAGTGGTGAATTTGCAGATACATCTTCGAATGTTTTTTTGGCTGGTGGTTTAACACTCTGTACTGGTCCTCTTCTAGAGTTCTTTATTCTTATTGCCCATTTTCTTAGTCCAGGTTACTTTGAAGGAGAAGGGGAAGTAACAGAGTTTCAAATCGAAGAGTTTAAAATTCAACAACGTAATTTGAGCACTAATCGAGCCTTTGACAACATCAATAAGAACCGGAAGGATGGTCGCACATCCCCTCACTTGAGCAATACTTATGTATCACCTTTTCATCGAGGCAATTCTTCTAATACACGATCACGGACTAATTCTTCTTCACGCAATAGTGAAGGTAACAGGGATTCCCCAAGTGGTATTCAGGGTTTGGTAGGCCGTACTCGAAAAATATCAGACAGTCACAGTAAAGACAGTCACAGTAGAGATGGTACGCCAGAAATACTTTCACGTTCTCGTACTCATTCGCAGGATTCAGGAAGTAAGTTACATTTGACCCCAATACAGACTACACGTGCAACTGCAACTGCAACTGCAACTGCAACTGCACCTGCACCTGGACCTGGACCTGCACCTGCACCTGCACCTCCACCAGCACCTGCACCTGCAACTGCAACTGCAACTGCAACTGCACCTGCAACTGTTTCAGAGCAAAACCGTTCCCAAGAGATAGTGTCAACCGAAGCTGATGTAACGGAAGTTGGTGCAACGGAAGCTTCGACAAAGGACCAAGTAGACCCATCGAAAGTCCCTTCTGTCACGACTCCACCGAAGCGCAAGTCCATCTTGAGCAAGGTTCGGAAAAGTCTTGGGTTTACTCCGCCAAAGGAGAGTGTCTCTAAGACATCTACATCATTGCCATCGGCAGACATGGTGCCTGATAAAACAGAATCAAAATCAAAGCTTGCGATGATTCCCGTTGATTCTAGTGAGTCATCAACTACTCTTGCCAAGCTAATGCAAATTGATAAGGAAAAGGAGGATGTCGAATCCCAATATAATGATTTATAAAAAATAGTAGCTGAAAGGCATAGTGTAAAATAGTAAAATATTCTTAAAACAGAGAAGCAGTCATTATCCATTGTATCTGCCGTGTTGGATTGGATCGGAAATCAAGAAATTTAAGACTTCCCGTACTGCTGGAAATCGGGGGTTGAGTTCGGAAAACTCGGCACATGCGGCGGCGCATGATTTGATGTAACAACGAGTGAAGGTCCGACTTCGAAAAGGAGGCGATCAGTTTCGCAAATTCCAACAATGAGTGGTTTTGATCATGGGAGTAAAATGGCGGGGTTGCTTGGCGGTGACGATGATACCAACCAACCTACCACGAAAAGAACGAAGGGAAGTAATGCTGATAGTATGCGTACACTGTCGGTCGAGGATTTAAAGGATCTTGGAGGTGGTGATCATACTTGTACAGAGGAGATTCATGTGAACAATGATTGCTTCGAACTATACAAGGAGATGCAAAAGAACCGTCGTTGGTTTCACCAAAACCCTGAAATAGCATTTGAGGAAGTTGAAACAGCTGCCTACATTGTTGCCTGCTTGAAAAGCATTGGAATTGAAGACAAAGACATTTGGACTGAAATTGGTGTTACTGGTGTTGTAGCCATGATCTATGGAGAGAAAAAGGGTGAGTCAACATGCATTATGCTTCGAGCTGATATGGATGCATTGAGTATTCAGGAAAGTTCCAGTGCCGACTATGCTTCTAAGAACAGTGACCGTATGCATGCATGTGGTCACGACGGTCACATGAGTGCATTGCTTGGAGCTGCAAAGGTGTGCTTTAACAACAAGAACAAATTCCATGGATGTATCAAACTATGCTTTCAACCAGCTGAAGAAGGTAGACATGGTGCACCTGCTATGATAAAAGATGGTATCCTCGAAGGCCAAGCAGCTGGTTTGCGTTGTGGAGGGCCAAGAGTTGATGCTTGCTATGGTATTCACCTCTGGTCTTTCGAAAGACTTGGTGGAATACAGTGTAGTGAAGGTCCCGTAATGGCGGCTTCAGACCGCTTTACCATTGAAGTGAAAGGAAAAGGTGGACATGGCGCAGTTCCTCACCAATCGAAAGATGCCATCGTTGCAGCAGCTAGTGTGGTGACATCTTTACAGTCAATTGTATCACGAAATGTAGATCCTCTGGAAGCGGGGGTAGTAACTTGTGGGACAATCAATGGTGGTTTTGGATATAATATCATTGCAGATAAGGTCACTATATCAGGTACGGCTCGTGCTTTTTCAAAAAATACACAGGAGATTATTAAGTCAAGAATGGGTGCAATTTGTTGCGGACTTCAGGAAGCATATGGCGGGTCAAATACCTTAGATTATGAATATGGTTATCCTCCCACTGTAAATGCTTATCCTGATTGCGTCAAAAACGTCCAAAGGACGGGTGACAAAGTTGTAGGACCCAAACGAAGTTCTCTACCACAGAAGACCATGGGTGCAGAAGATTTTAGCTATTTCTTAGAGGAGCGCCCAGGATGCTTCTTCTTTGTTGGTGCAGCGAAGCGAGGAGAGATTCTTCCGCATCATAAATCAGTTTTTGATTTCGATGAGCGTGCCCTCCTCATCTCGTCATCTATGTTTGTAGAGCTCGTTTATGATTTACTGTCATAGTTCCAACCATAATTTTCAATTTCCATAAAATCGACTTTGAGCGCCTTGAATCGACTTTTACGTCGATTTTACGAGAAAGAAAAGCTTTATTAGATATTATGTAAATGCAATTTTAGTGTTTCAATTATTCGTCAATTATCTTTTCCAAAAATCTATCTGTAACATCAAAAACATAATCAGAATGAACAGTACCTTCGGTAGTACTGACCATATCTGCTTACATGTTTGATTCTTATCGTCGGTAGTTGATGGCGAGAAATAGACTTATTGAAAGCACTATTTCCCAACCAACAAACTACGTCATTCCGGTTGATGATAAAAAGAATTGGATATTATCTAAACAACTTCATATATGCATTTCTTTTGGCTTCATTCATGCAATAAAAGATCATTTTAAAGCTCATCGGCCTTGTTCTCACTGAGAAGCTTACGTAAGATAGCTTTGCGCTGCGCAAGCCATTTGAAACCAGACACGCTTTGCTTTGCACCTTCCTTCTTGCTCATTTCCACAAGACGTTCGTACTGAGAAGAAGTTGCAGCAGCACCTTGTTCGTGATACTTTGCAACATATTCCTTCTCTTTGTCGGTACAGTTGGTACCGTCAGCAATTTGGCAACGTGAAGTTTCACCAGCTTCCATCACGTAAGTCTCCATGTAGTTGTCCTCTTTCATTTCATCACATACAGCCTTTGATGTTTTCTGGTTGTACTGCACACCTTCCAAACCAGTTTCGCTGTTATAATGACGCAATGTAGGCCATCCACCTTTACCAGGGGTACCCATGTTTTTCGAACTAGGGCGTCCTTTACTAAGATTGACATCTCCGAAAACGATGTCGTCATTCGAGCTGTATTGCTCGATAACTTTGTTCCAGGCCGGAGCCTGTTTCCGTCATCAGCCTCATCCTTCTGAAGCAATGGTTCTCACTAGTACAGTTTTTCCATTGGCAACATGCTCAGAAATAAAGCTGTCAAAGTTCTCGTCTGTCAATGCAGTGGCATGACTCCAATGGTCTGGGCCATAAATAGCGGATGCCAACCCTAAAAGTAATAAAAACGGATGAGAAGGATGCAATGTTAGAAGGAACAAGGAAGTTACAAGCAAAGGAAATTTAAACAGCTGAGGAATGAATGAACTGCTGCAAGATTTACACAAGGATATTTAGTCTTGTAGTCTTACCTAGAAATAGGGCGGCAACCGCGAGTTTCAACAACTGCATGGTGCAATCGTTCGTTTGTCAAAAAGTCACTCCCCATCATCCATCATCCGATCCCCATCCCCGTACGACGGTCGTCCGAGCGAGCGAGCGAGCGAGCGAGCGAAGAGTTCCTCAAAAATAGGTTTAACCGATTATTATTATATAAACAGTTACGATAATTACATTATATATAGATTACGGTAATGTTTTCATGGCAATATTTAACCAGTGCAGGCAAGCGATATTTCTTCCGCTTTCTTTCAACCGCAAATCATATCAGAAATCAGAATGGCGTACCGACGCCACATAATTATTGTTGTGGGATTTCTTCTTCGTCATGCTGTTGAAAAGCTTCTTCATCGTAAATATGATACCAATTTGGCAGAACAGAAGGATCCTTTGGGTTAAGTCTGTAATCCATGTGGAGCTCTTCGCCATTCTTCAAAGGCCGTGCAGCAAGAAGAACCATTCCTCTCATATATGCAGAACGATCAACAGTACCAAAAAATGTAGGTGGTTTTGCATATGAATTAGGAATATACTTGCGAAGTTTCTTTGGGAATTCTTCTATGCCTAATGGATCTGCTGGGAAGTCATATGGGAATTGAAAAACATTGGGTGTTCCACCTTTAGGTACATGATTTGTCAAATGAGCAAGTGCATATGGATTCGGTGCACATTCATGTGCAGTTCGCCCATCTATAATTGCTCCATCACTACGAACCATAAGAAGAAAATCTGGATCAGGGAGTAAATTTTGCATAACATAATCATTTTTATTGGTAAACTCAGGTAAATGTACTAATCCAGGGAATATACCAAGAACAGTTCCTGGTGGAATTATTGAATCTTCTTCACATCGAAGATATATACCATCCCCTGCATCATCAGCGCATTCACTTTTCTTTGTTTCCAAGGAAAAGCCAACTAACTCTATTAAATTGTTTGTTTTCCCATTTGACTCTCGCTCTTTACTTTCTCCTTCACCATCTCCGTGGCTTTCCCTCAACTGATCAACTTTGCTTAACACTCTATCTTGTTTAATATCATCCATTACTGTTGTTGCAGTATACCCGGATTCATGAATGCTTTTAAAAAGACGAACCACTTGACTGTTTAAATTCTGCTGTGCAAATTCACGCATTTCAGTGGTCGACATTTCTTGTACATCACTATAGAAACCTGCGACGTCGTTGTCGGAAGGCTGCTGCTTATCCACATCGGCAATATTACCGTGGTTCTGATGCCAAACGTGACATTTCAGTAGTAACGATGTGCGATACGCATCGATCGATGATTGATCAAGTACCCCATCGACACTGATGTTCATCAATTTCCTTGATTTTTCGATAAACCTTCGCAGCATCTGTATGAGAAGCACCTATCTTGTCAATTTCAAATGTTATTGTAATTTTCTTTTCACGACAGGTTATGGAGAAACAACGTGGCTTGCACCAGCAAGTGTAAACGTCCCCAAAGTGAGTGAAAACCTGGTGTTAGAGGGATCAAGATGTTTCCAAATTTCTGCGTTTTGGGGATTTTTTTTATTCCTACCTTGAAATTATTATTAATAGGATGTGCTCTATTCTCTGCGTGGGTCCTTGTCAGGTCGTGTCGTCTATTGGACGTTATTAGTTGGAATGTCCACCGAGCCTACCCTTGTATTTCGGGTGACGGGCCCGCAGTCTATCGAGCGTATTGAGAGATTGGTGCCTCAAGTGTTGCCTACCTGCGACAGTATCTGTCGCGGGCCAGGCTCAGCAGATTACCGTAAAAAAAAGAGGGAAACGGGAGATAATGACAATACTGCAACATCAGACGACATAGAAACTCCCTCTTTTTCTGCTGACGCAGTAAAAGTAGTGCATTTCGTATGGGAAACAACCTGTGAGCAGACTTGGAGAGATCGTCACAATGCAGCACTTGTGTTAAATAAGTTGCATAATGTGACCATACTCGAGGATAAATCTAATTTGGCATTTCTACAAATACGAATGAAAGAACATTATGAGCATGTTTTACCAACATATGTGGCGAAGGGGGCACGCGAAGCTTTACGCTGGTGTGAACAGCATTGGTCGTCCAAAAATAATACGGTAGAAATACAAAATAAAGAAACACAAGATAGCGATTGGTGGGTATTGAAAGCATCCAAAGGAAACGGTGGTAAGGATATTTGGGTAGCCTCCCGTGAAACATTTAGATCTATATTTGAAGAACTCTTGCCGTTATCTTCAGGTGTTGATGATACTTCCAAATCTATGAAGAACGAAGAAGAATATGTAATTCAGAAGTATGTATCCCAACCTCTGCTGTACGAAGCCAAAAAGTTTCATTTTCGTTGTTATACTTCTATTAGGGCTGATATGTCAGCTTTATGTTACCACATGGCTTACATATTAACAGCTGGATATGATTATACTAGCAACATTGATGGTGATGACGACTTAAATATACACAAAGTTATTACAAATTTGTCTGTGAATAAATACATTCCAGGTTATCCAGGACAGATTCCATGCAATATGGTAACTGAATATCCTTATGTTTATAAAGAGTTTTGTAGGATGTGGAAAGCGGTGGCCCTCGCTTGTACTCCTTTCATGAGTAAACAGCTGTCTAATAATCATTTTGAGTTTTTTGGAATCGATATAGTTGCAGATGTACATGGTAGATGTTGGTTGCTTGAAGTGAATAGATTACCTGGTTTAGAATCTTCTGCATTAAACAAAGAAGCAGAAGATACTATGTATGATACCATGATGACTTCGCTTCTTCGTATTGTGCTTAAGCCACTACAAGAACAATTTAATCCAACTAACAATGTTGAACCTGATTATGGTATGTGGGAAATTGTACACTCGCCATCAGACGAAGAAATTTCTTTGTCGTTAAAAGGCTTAGTTATAATTAATCCTCATGCATCTTCGAATGTACCAGTTGTGGAAAGTAATGTTGAAAACTTTAAGGGTGGTGATGTTTGGAAAAATATGTTCTCGTGGAGAGCATTTACTAGACGGCAGTGTAATCGCGATCTTGTAATGGTCGATAGATTGGTTGGAAAATCTGAATCGGTTGCAAAAAATGGCAGCATGAATTTTGATAATATTTGTGCTGTTTCTATGTGTTCATTGCCAGCACCATTTCAGTGCAGCAAGTGCAAAGAAGTTTACTACTGCTGCGTTGAGCATCAAAAGGAAGATTGGAAAGGCCACAAAAAATCATGCAAATTAAAAGATTCATCGACATCCAGTGCAGCTCATCCGCCGAAGCCAGCTGCAAAGGTGATATCTTCAGAACCAAAAGCTTCAAAAGTAACTATGCCTACTGGTGAAATAAGACAGTCCCGATGTATGTTTTGTGGAGAGAATGTAATTATGTCTTGTGAAGAAGATGGACATAAACATATGGCGGAATGCCCTGCTCTACAAGAACAACTTGGTAGCTCAGATCAATTCACAATACCAAAAGCACTCAGAGACAAAGGTGTAACAATGAAGGATGTAAAGCAAGCACCTCAATTATAAAAAAAGAACTTGTAAAATTGTAGGAAGAAGCACCAAAAAGAAAATACAGTATCATTATAACACAAATAAATAACAAGTTAGTTGCTATCCTTTCCAACGTTATTTTTCTTCTTTTCCGTCAGCATTGTCACCACTATCGATAATAGGAGGAGAATCGAAAACACTATTTCTTGGAAAATTTAGTGTATCTCGATAAAATGGTTTCGCAAAAGTATATACCAAAACCGGCCTCGCCTCATTTGAACGATTTGCAGTCCCTCGATGTAGGACACGATAGTCGAAAAGAAGTACACTTCCTTTCATCAATGTTGGACATTCTAATGGGCGTAGTGTTTTACGCACCATTGCCTTAAGCATTTCAATTTTCAAATTTCGCGTCATATTCACTGAACCTGGACGAAATTGTGTTGGTCCATTTAATTGAGTAACATCCACAAGTGGAATAAAAACATTTAAACAATGACATGGTAAATCTTCTGTTGCACTTACATGAGGTCCATCACTATGCCAGGCTTGATCCTTAGTTCCTGCATTACTCATTACAAGTGATTTATTGATAACAATACAATCATCTCCTAAAATTTCTTTCACAATCGACATGATACTTGGTATTTCGAGTACAATAGCAAATTCTTCATCGTCCATTTTGTATTGCATTTCAAAGCGCTTCTCATGACGCTGAACAATCTCTTTAAAGCAGTGTTTGATTCCGATACCCATCGTATCTTGCATGCAAGTACCTGCAAATTTCTCTTGTATTTTTTTGTTTCGAGCAATCAATATACTCTCAAGCTCGTGAAAATTAGATATTGCTTTTGCATGCAGCTCCTCCACCGCATTTACTTCCAAGACATCATCCAGAACTAGAAATCCATCCTTGTGAAATCTCTCGCATTGTGGTGATTGTGGTGGGTATGGTGTATCCACCTCAAACCCTGCCATCACGCAAACTGGATATATGAATGTCTTTTGCTTTTGTCTGTCTGGCTTGTTCTTCGATGCAAATAAATGTACTCGGGATGAATCAGAAATGCTCGAGCTCCAGCACCTTTAGTGTAACTTATAGTGAGTCCGAGAAGTAAAATACGAGAATCTCCTTTCAAATGGTAAGTTGGTCACCACGCCCCCCCCCCTTCCGCAAGTGTCTACGTTTCAGAACCTGGGATTTCTCGTTCCCACTTGAATGCCGAACTCTTTGAAGGGAATTGCTTTGAACCACTTGTGTGATTGATTGTTTTGCACACTACTGCCCTACTAAAACAAACTAGCTAAACCAACAAATTGCTTATTATTGATCATAGGGGGAAAATGGATATGTCAGCTGACAGTGCCGCTTATGCAGCGGAGCGCCAGAAGCGCCTGGAGGATATTGCGGCCAAGAAGAAGAAAGTCGAAGAGATGCGAAGGAACAAGGCTGAACGAGATGCGGCGAAGGTAGCTGCATTTACTATCACCCCGTCTGTGCCTCTGCCATCTGTTCCAGCACAAGGAATACCACAAACAAAATGGGAGCCTGTTGCAGTAGTCACACAGAATTGCGCTGTATCTAGCACTTCTTTTTCGTCATCCTCGTCGGTTGTTGCACCGCATGATGTCCAAGTTGATGTATCAGCTTCGCCGAGTTGTAAACCTACAGAAGCCCTCTCTCAACCCTTGTTGTTTGAAGTCTATGATAGGCAATGCCAAACAGATAGTGCCGATCAAAATGCTACACCTCTTAGAAATGTTGTGAAGATGGTAGAGGAAAATAGCGCATCATCAAACGTATTTCCTACAACTCCTTCAGAGAAATTGGTAGCGATGCCATCATCATCCTTACATGAAATTAATAAAGGGGAAATCTTATCAAGTGAAGAATTTCGGTTGTTTGTAAATCATTCTTCTAAAGTCATAGAACGGGCTTTGCATGCTGATAAAGGCAATGGCGGTTCAGATGTTACATTGGATTACTTGAAAGAAATGAAAACAGGTATTGCTGCTGAACATGCAAGTAAGCAAGGTGACTTCACATATGTGAATTCATTTTCTTGTGAGAGTATCAAAAATAGACCTGTGATGCATATACAAGTTTGTGCACAACTCCCGGAATTGTACTTAGTAGCTTATGGTGCTCCTACTTCTAATTTGGCTGGCCGTGGTCTTAGTGACGTGCTTCCGACTGAACATTATCCTAATTCAACGAAAAGTATTGATCCTAACTATGGATCCAGTGATTGCAGTACAAGTGTTGACTCCAATGCTGCTTGCAATGCTGATGGGCTTGTTTGTATTTGGACCCTTAATTTGCCATCCAGACCTGAATTTACTTTCATTGCACCATCTCCTGTTTTGACAGCTAGATTTCACCCCAAGCGTTCACATTTGATATTAGGTGCATGTTACTCAGGGCAAATAATTATATGGGATTGCCGAAGTTGTGATGCACAACCACAAAAGATGTCTGGTATTGGTATAAAAAACCAAAGACATAATGGCCAACCTGTGTATAGCTTATGTATGACATCTTTATCTAGAAATGTTTCAGGTACAAACATCGTGAGATCGTCATCTTCACTTGATATCGATATCGATATCGATAGTGATATAAATGCTGAAAATGAAAT
>JACKZZ010015536.1_pt1 | contig 15123 bp, 5 predicted proteins | sample 8027871 | NCBI WGS metagenome assembly JACKZZ01 (sample SAMN15724774, study PRJNA655200) | protist metagenome | isolation source: fluorescence activated cell sorting (FACS) single amplified genomes of... | place: USA: West Boothbay Harbor, Gulf of Maine | collected 2000-07-19
GCTCCAATAATTCATTACATCAACCACGGCTTCGGATAGGATTGGCGACAGCTCGTGGATCCAGGCGCCGGGCGCAAAACTACTGTGCGCCAACGCCCTTTGTAGGGTGAACGCGAGAGGAGGTCCTTGGGTTATGTTGACGTACCTGGGGAGAATAATCAGATATTTAAATTTTAAGAAACTGAAATTATGCCCGGCCCAACGCCATCTCTAAAAAACTTAAAGTATGTACATAAATCCGAGTCATGTTTCTGATCCTAACTTAAACTACAACTAACAGTCACTTACTGCATCCCCACCTCCGGATCCGTATGAACAGCATCAGAATCATACGGACTTTGTGACCCGTATCCATGCTGTTCCATAAACCCTCCAAATTCCACGGTTTGAGTTCGGTCTGGTAGGGGCCAGATCCTTCTCTCGGTGAAGGTTACCTACAATAAAATTTAATTAGCATCTTCTTATTAAATTATAAGGTAAACACTGTACACACGTTACTTTTTTTTCCTATCCTATTTTACCTTATAATTTAAGAATTTTTTAAAAAATGTGAAGGTTACATCCCGCGCATAGTCAAAACCCACGTAAAATGGAGTTACAGAATTCATAGTAAACATCCGCCCACTCTCTGGTTGTGGTAGTAAGCTAGAGAATTCTTTCAAAGATACATAAGTGGTTCCAATCACGGGGAAGGGTCTGTTCGGCCTGACCGTTCTGTAGGTTGTGTTGGGCAGGAGGGTGAGGGGGAAGGAGTTCGGGTTTTTTCTTAACTTTTCGTTTGGGTTTTTGCTTGGGGGGATGGTTACCTTTCCGCCGCGGATTTGTTTAATAAGTTCTTTTTTGACTTTCAGATCCTTTTTACCTGAATTTACATCGGGAGAATCTTCGGCATCCGACTTAGAGATAGAACCAGACTCAGACCCAGAACTCTGATCCGGGTCGGGCTCACCAATGCTCCAAGCAAAAGCATCTGTGTCACTGATTCCGTAGTTAGCTAAAAAGACTTCGTACAAAGCGTTGGCCCAGACGTGTTTCCAGTCCCCGATCTTAAACGGATCCTCCCGCGTGAACATATCGTGCAACACACTAAACCACAGCTTATTAGCAGAAACTGCGGCGAGCATTTCTTTACCCCTAACCGGTTCTCTTTCTAGGAAGGATGTTGTGAGGCCCTGCGGGTTGGTTGCGTCATAACTAATACCGGGACCCCCATCTGACGCGTTAGTTATACCGGAGAGCATTTCTAGATCTCCATTTGGCGTTCCGGGGACGGTTTCTGTGGGGAGGAAGGAGTAGAGAAAGCTGAACCAACTCCCCCCCGATATACCAAACAGATATTGAAAGTGCTTCTGGAGGTCGAGCATGTGTAAAGCCCTAAACGCCCCAATACAGTTCGTGAAGGCTCTGGTGCCCCCGCCGGAGCAGTGGAAGGCGGTGGATTGGGTGAGGGAACCTTTGATATCACTGTGACTTCGGTCTAAATCAGAACCATCATTGACATTTGCGTTGGTTTGGTCCTGGAATTCAGGGAGGGCTGCCTCTGGGTAGGTTTTCCAGCTGTATTCCGGAATCGACGTGGAGGAGTTGGAGGCGGGCCAGATGTAGATGGGGTAGGAGGCGGATACAGGCACTACCGCACCGGGGACTACCGCACCCAGGTGGAGGAGACTGAGTAGGAGCTTAGCCTTCATCAGGTTCAGAGTTTCGGGTAGTTTTGAGGTCATGATTGTTTTGCTTTCATCAGATTCAGTGGTAAGTTAACCTTAAACGTGTTCGAGTGTCGCTCAGGCTCAGACTCAGAGTCAGTGTCAAAGCATATCAAATTTTACAGACCTGAGACTGACAACTATGATAGAGTGAACATGATACAGGGCTGGAGAAAATACATCTAAGACTATTAGTCTTAGTCTAGGTTTAACCTCAATTGGATGATTTGACCGAGGCTCGAGGTTGAACACACAAAAGGTTACTTTAATATGTCAAGGCAAATTGGCGGAACTGGGATTCAGCCTTCGCCAATGCAACAATATGATCATCTGCAGTGCTTCAGCTGATCGGACCTGATTCGGTCTAGACGTTTGAGTCTCAGTCTCACGCTATTTTCGTTTTAGGTTCGTTGTCTTCCCTGCAGATTAGACTGCACACATGTGGCCATGTTATGACCCATCAAAGAATTAAACTATGTCAAATAGGCCGGAGCCTGTAAAGTGCTTAAGTACCAAAACCCCGCCGCTACACACAGGACCCAAGGCTCTTCTCGGACCCATCAATGGTGATCCGTAAGATTAGTTAACTGTGTGGCTAGGACGGACGTCAAAACAAACTAATTTTAAAAGATAAAGATAATCATTGAAAATCACAATTCCTTTCAAAGATTTTTCAAGTAAGGGAAATAAAGTCGAGATGCACCACAGCTCTAAGTATGAATAATCATTAACTCCTGATAGCACCCGAGCCTCATAAGAAGAAAAAACAGATCTAGATGAAAAAACATCTACCCCTAAAGTCCTGGTAAATCGGTCGTGCCCCCACATCACACTCATCCCACCGCATTCTCCTCCCAACCAATTTACCAAAAATGTGTCGTTCTGCCCCAGGGGCGACATACCTGCGCATTTCAAGTGTGACAATGATGCTTTGAGTCTGAAAAATTGACATTTAAATCTGACACGGTTGAGTAAGCATTCTGTACACTGAAGATTTTAATTTTGAGACCCATTCATCGTAAATATATATAACAAAAAAACTATGATGATATAGGTTAGCCTCATTCGATCATCATCTGTAAGTTGTAGTTACCGCGAGTGTACGGCTACAGTAATGACAGATCGGAGGGAGCCTGATAGATTTCCAGTACTAAATTGAAACTGTCGTGACTGTTGGATTTTCATTGAAATGTTACCAAAATAAAAACTTTGCTCTCTGAAATCTATACACTGTTAATGCGAAAATCAATGGTAGGCTAAATCAGAAAAGCTAACAAATAATAATTCGAATTTCGATGCAGTAAGCTAACTTTAAGTAAAACACGTTACACAATCTCTCATTTTGTGCGAGTCTACATAGTGCTGGAAAAAGACGCGTGACGCTAGTAGAAGAAGTTCCTAGAATACTATCTGATTCGGTCGCTGTAGTTACTGAAGCGTTTATGAAATTAACTAAGCTATTGAATGTGTAGACGGACTGACACTGTCACTGTCACGTAATGACATTTAAAATTTTACTACTTTTACGGTAACGTGTCATCCAAGGTCGCTGATTTCACCTCCGTCTGCACATAAGAAATCTTTACGTGGAATCGGATTACTCTCCATCTTTATCGTATCATTTGAACCTTTAACATCAGGAGTTACACTGATGTTTAAGGTCGATATATTTACAGCATCAGTCTCTGGACTTTGATTGCTACGAACCGAAGGAAACTCGGAATCGACAATTTGACATTGCTGTGCCTTTGAATCTGCAGTACTGATCTGATCCTGTAAATTTGAAATTTTCCATAATTTATGAAGATCGTGATCACGTACAGTCGCTTTTTGGACCTTACCATGAACTGGTTTTTCGAAGTCAAAATATTTGTCGTGTGTTATACCATTCACTATGAATAAGAAAATACTTGGATAAGGTGCATTAATTTTCTCCATTTTGTTTCGAATCAACGTCGACAGCATTTCCTCAATTTTCCATTTTTTAGTGCTCGATTTCATATTTTCAGTAAAATAAGCATACCTTTGTTTCCAAAGTTCAACACTTCCTGTAATATATTCGCCCAGCGTGATAGATAATCTGGGGCTGAGATTTAGCTCGACTAGGGTCTGTTCCAGAAGTTTAATGAATCTAGAGGGCTCGTGTGGAAAGAAGCGATCACTTCTACAGTCACCATTATGATTTTGAAACCAGCTCTCATGAGAAAAAGGATGTACGCAGTTGAAAAAAATCAAACTTTGGATGAAGAGTCTTTCAAAACGATTATCTTCTTGGCCCAGCCATGAGAACACTTTCTTATATTGAAAGAATAGATCCATAAGACGATGCTTGGACGCTGTGCCCATGACAAAGGTAGAATCATAATAAACTAAAGAATGAGGCTTAGTGTAGATACCATCCACACAACAGTCGAAGAAGCTTTGCCACGGACGCCCTGTGTCATCTTTATCCTGTAAATTCACTTCAGGACACTCTCTAAGTTTTCTGATGCGTTTCCTAGTGACTTCTATTTGTGAACTGTATATCCATTTGCAAAGCTCACATCTCGCGATAATTGAGAGAGCAAAATTTGCTCTGCTCAAGTGACTTCCCTTGTCCACAGCGCTCAACTGTTTTGAACATTCACTTTCATATTTATTTTTCCAATAATCAGGTTTGTCGCAGTAAAAACTAGCTTTGAAGGATTCCACTCGCTTAAGTTCCAATGTCATCAGCACTAGACGTAGTGTTGTGTCAGCTGAACTATATGCAGGTACTTCGATACAATTTCTCGAACCGACTTTTGCGTATGAATCCCTCCTTTGGCTAAGTTCCATTATCATACCATGGTGGATAGACAGATTCACAGGGCGAAAATTGTCTGTTGCAACGGCAGTAGAAAAAGGTGCCCAACCAAATTCATCCATCGCCAATTCGTATTCAAATTCTTCATTATTTAAACTTTCATAGATAATCTTTATGATTTGAAGAGGTGTGAGATTGCTCAACAAAAACTTCGATCTTTTAACAAGTAACTTGTATATGGTTTTCAACTCTTTGGTATCGGAATCGTACGGGAGTGTACCAGCAGTCTCTTCAATCTTCGAGAGTTCAGATTGATAGTCGACAAAACCTAGAGAATATACCAGCTTTTGAATAAGCACCAGAGTAGTGTTAATATCAACATTGTAAGTTTCGATAACCGTTGCTGCTAATTCATCGATATTCGAGATTGTTTGACTCAGTTCATGCAACTTCTTACTATCGAGCTTTGTGCTTTCGGTGTTTTGGTCGAAATAGATAACACGATTGGGCACCCAGGCCCTTCTGGTATCCTGCTGATATTGCCTAACGAGTTCTCTAGCTTGTTTAATATTATTCTTAACAAAAGTTTCCCGATCAGGGACCGAAGACGACGACTTAGCGTACCCGATAGAAATTGAATTGGCGGCCAAGTCGTCCCCGATAGAAATTGAACTGGCGGCATAAACATTTTCTATCCAGGAAGAACCAAGAATGGCAGAACTCATGAGAATGACGCGCATTATGAACAATAATATAGTTGAGGAAAAAGTTTGACTGAGAGACTTTGTATCAAGAGATTAATTTAAGAGTCAATTTCAAGAGTAGTTTTAAGCTGTAAACAATTACTCACTTACTGAGTCTAAATTTTCTTACCGCTGCTACTATTATAATATTACTTGTTAATTTGTTCCTGGTTTTTCAGCTGTTTTCATGTATCTACTAGTAAAAGAACTAGTAGATATGCGACTTTTAAAAAAATCTACTAGTTCAAACGCACAGATCTACTAGTAGAGATATGCAAATATTATGCAGGGTACTAGTAGATTTACTAGTAAAAATAGGTACAAGTGAGTCTACTAGTAGATGTACTAGTAGAATTTGATTCTTCTATTACTCACAGTTTGCATCTGATGGTTGTACTAGTAGTTTGTTCGATAGAAGGCGTACTAGTAAAACTGGCCGGTAGAAGCTGTACTAGTCGATTCTACTAGAAGAAAATAGCCAAAAAAGTCAAAAAAGTAATCTACTAGTAAAATCAAAAAATGCGTTTCCAGGGTTCGCATTTTGTTCATAAGGCCGAAGCCTTCCAAATGGAGAGTTTCTCTGCTCAAATCACCTGGTCCTGAGCTAAATCTGAGCAGATTTTCTTAAATTCGGCGAAAAACAATGGCTTAGTAGCAGCTGCTGGTGCATATGGCTTTGTGCCTATTCTGCTACTCTTAGTCTTGGCAATGGTACTGCCAGGCGCTGCTTAACAGTTTTTACATGACCAGGCCAGAGAAAAAAGCCCCGAAAGTAACTTCGTTGGAAGCCCTACGGAACCATATTTCTCTAAAATTAACCCTGTGCGCAAGTCTGACGAAATTCTACAATATAATCAGATAATCAAAAACGCTTTGCCGCCATCTTGTCATAGATGAGTGGCTAGGGTGCAATCTGCCTGTATACCGATATACAGAGCGCTCTCAATAAGGCATTAGCATACACAACCAGAGCCAAAAGTTTGACACCGTCTGATTCACAGGTTAGAATTCTCAGATTATAGGGTGTTTTGGTGTTTGAAAATACTGCTACTGCAATAACTTAAATCTTAAACTTAAAGTTATTCGCACGCCAGTATCATCACCAAAACCACTGGCATGAACATATGAGTAGATGCATGAAGCTGGGTTGGCTGCACCTTCAAGAACGGAACCCATAATGATATAGAATCTGATTTTTCTATGGTAAAAAAAAGAGTTAGCGTTATGTGTTTGTACACAATGTGACTTCCACTTTAGCCAGCTAGCTGATCCCTAGGCCTACCTCAACAATGCTATAACAGTTGTTAGCTAGGCTATCTCTACTAAATTCTGGGCTACTCGCAGCCCCGAAGTTCCTATCAGTGGTACTAACATTGACACCGCTACATTAGCTGTGAATGGATCTGGCAAGAAGTCTAAGACAGATGTCCTCGAACTTTATCCAACTTCCCTTCTACTTCTGAGGTCTTAGACCTGTATCTCGACCCATCATCTAGTACGCGATTTGTGCCTTGTTTCTGCTTGAGCTGCAGCTGCAGGTCAGTCGGTCGGCGCACACGACCCCTAAAACTCCAGTATTTTAGGTAGATGCCTAGCGAGACTTAGACGCGCATGGTAGGACAGGACTATATTAACAGCAGATCTGATCTGCTAGCACCTAGCGCTCCTCTAGCAGCTTTTGGTAATGTATGATTGTATCATCATCTCCTTAGATTTCTCCACAATATGATTAAATGATCGGAGCTACAGTCTTGCGCATTACAGTTACTTGTGCATATCAGGCCTCAGTTTAGCTGACGACATAATATCGTACTTCAGTGTCTAAATATTGCTTATACTGAAAAAAAAAAAAAACTTTTACACGGTTTCGCGTACGTTGATTAGTGCTGATCAAAGGTCTAGGCCGTTGCTGTACCTATCTATCCCTCAGTTTAGGTTTTGTCTTGTTCCGTATTGACACGCCACGCTTTGCGTGGCAATTATCAAATTAACTTGTGATATTACCCGCTCAGGGAGTGCCGCGCGGAGGCGCGGGCAAGCTTGCTAATACTATACTCACTTAGAGAAAGCTAAGCCTACACAGTTACTCCAGGGATTTGATAATGATCAAAGAAAAACCAACGGTTGAGATCGCGGCAGTATTCTAAAAACAGTCTACGTCAAAAGTTAAGCGCGTCAAACTTAAACAGTTTAGTCGATTCCTGTCACTGTCAATAGGGGATGGTGACGCCGATTTCAGTAACAGTTCTCTTATTCTTATCTTTTGATCGTAATATTTTGGGGTTACAGTGACTAAGAGAGTAAGAACTTAAACAATAGATGGTAATCCACCGGGACCAGGAGTACCAAAGATTTACTCCCTGTACACGCATGTCGCATGTTGGAAACTCCAAAATCTTGATCCACGCAACAAGTTAGACGCTCAGAATGATAGGCTTTGAACAAAAGATGATACACAATGAGTGTGATTTAGGTCTGACACTTTCGATCTTTGGAAACACCCTGGTAGTTTTGTGTTTTTGACAGTCACAAAGCAGCCTTGACTACGCAGATTTTTTATTTTTTAAATACGCAAAACATCAAAATTATAGTTCTATAATTTTAGACGCCAAAGCTACCGTCGCATCATCAATTCAATTCATACTAAGTACCGTCGCGTAGGTACATACTAAAAACTATACACTAAAACTGGAGCCACTTCGACTCAATTATAATACTTACCAATAGCATTGAATGTACTATCACGAATTGAAATTCGAACGAGATTTCTGTGATACTAAATACAATTGTATGTTCAAATTATCAGCCGTAATACAACGCAAGGGTCGAAGAGAACCTGTTGCACTTGCCCGCTGAAACCTTGCTTCGTCAGGCTTGTGTACAAGGTTGCACCTTGCGCTGGTCAGCGGAATTATGTTTAAGGAACATGCTGATATTGTTATTCCCTGGTTAAAATTCAATCCGTAAGATTTAATTGACGGGTGTGAATTCTAATTAGGAATCCGCATCACTGAAATTATAGATGATGCAGCTATTGGGCAAGAAGAGATTTTGATACTGTACTTAACTATCTATACTTTGAAGTTTGGTTCTTGTAAGTTGTAACTTGTAACGGTGTCAGTCCTAATAATTTTGAATTCCCTTGAAATTTGAATAATAAGTTGAAGCGAACGGAAACTTTAACAGAAATCAATGGGATGCACTTCGTGACTGACCGCCATAGTGGACAAACAGCAATTTGAACTAATTAGGTAGGTCTGACATATGGCAAACTCAAGAGCATACACAAGAATTCCCACTGTGTGTATCATGCCAGTGTTTAATGCTTCCATCTTCCGAGCCAGGCTGAGGCTGCTCGGTCCTGACAGCTGGTTCGGTTTTGCCGTTTTCTCCATCATCATGATCATGTCCAGTCTTTTGCCGCTTTGAACTTGCTGCGTTACGAGTACAATCGTCATTGTAGAGCGCTTGTATTCCACGGTTCAGCGATTTTGCCTGCTGCTTGAGGTGTTTTAACTCCAAAATCCTTTGTTTTGCGCTCAGCTTAGGCTTTGCCAATGCTTTGGGTGCACTAGCAGACTTTTTGATCTTCTTAATATTGACCTTCTTAACCCCTGATCCCAAACTGTTACCCAGACGCAGTTTTACCACCCGGGGGTTTCGTCTACCCGGTCCACGTTCCCTAGCTGTCGGTGAAACAGATGGAACTTCATGAGACTTTTGATGACTGTCAGGACCTTTCTGTAATTTTCTAACCGATTCCAAAGCCCTGCCGATGTGCAGAAGTGGGATGTAATCTAAATCGAACTTTTTGAAATTAATGTCCCAGTGAGCCTCACTGCCACGCTGCGAAGGACAAAGTGGCGTGGGTGATTCTTGATCTGGGAGTGACTGTGATGGTGTACTAGCAGCAGACTGCGAAACTCGAGCCAGCAACCCAGATGCGTACTGCCACGCTGCGAAGGACAGAGTGGCGTGTGTGGAGGCTAAAAACGAGTTGCTGTCGATTTTTCCCTTCAAATTTCCCACATCTTCGGACTCGTCTTGAGGACATGGGATGGGGCCGGGCCAAAGGCCAACTTCAAGCGATGATCCTGCAACTTGACTAGACTGGCTCTGGGGAGTCCGACTCGCAGCTTCACTGTGACCATGACTATGATTATCAGGACGTGGTCCAGGTTGGCTTGGAGTTGGAGTACGAGACAGAAACCCTAAGCCCAAGCCTTTAGCAGTGACAGCGTTTAATATTAAGGCACGAGTTTTTGAAATGGAGTCGCTGGCACCTTCAATACTTCGAACCCCATTGGTATGACGATGTGGGGTACTAACGGTTGGCCCCCTGCAATTAGCGACGTTTCTGTGACTGGCACCGTGAGTCCCATGAACCAATCCCATACCACAGGGATTACCGATACCTGCATGCGAAGCACAACCGGCACAGCATGGTTTATGCGGCGACGCTTTGTCGTGGTGGTGACCGTGACCGTGGTCACCGTGACCGTGGTGCGGAAGGTGAATCTGACTCACGCAGTCATGACGATGACCATGATCACCTTCACAGTCATGATGGGGTTCAGCTTCCCGTGCAGCTTGGGTTGGCTCTGAGGTTTCAAATTCCCAGAGTGTATGTGGGAAAACTCCGAAACAAGGACCCCCTGGACACAAATTTGACCAATGTGACCACCCAGAAGGTCCTGCGCTTCCAGACCCAGCCCCAGCGCCAACCCCGGAAAACCAAGCTGCGGCGGCTTTAAGCCCGGAGATTGCCTCGTCATCACTACCAGAATCTCCGACTCCACCACTGTGACTTAGGTCTGCTTCATCAGTGTGACCTTTGTCAGCTTTGATACGAGTCTGACTCTGGATGAAGGCTTTGATCACTTCGAGAGTCTCAGCATTGTCCTTCTCGGAAGAAGCTGGGGACGATTTAGCCAGAGACTGAGCGAAAGCACCAGCTACGCGAACTGCACCGTACCTTTCGAAGAGGAGTTCCATAGTTTTGTCCAGAACGTCAGAGTCGTAGTCCGGTACTTGATTTGGAGCAGATTTATGATGATCAGAATCTTCATCACTACTGGTATTGTTATCACCATCATGGGGAACGTGTGGGCTTATGTCTTTAATAGACTTAGGAGTGCGATATGGTAATGCTGCCCAAAACGGACTCGGAGTCGGGACCACCATCTTCGGTGTCGATACAGTTGTTACTGGGGCTGCCGCTGAAAGTCCTGCTGAGAAGTCTGGCGTATCTAAAATCGAGAGATGTTGTTGCTTGGCAGACGAAATAGGCTTGGGCTTGGTAACTGCGAAGGACACTGAATCTGTTGGTACTATGCTGGAAACTGGCACTACCGGTGTACTGGAAACCGGCGTTGCTGGTATACTCGATACTGGCGCTTTTGGATATTCTGCAGAAAAAGTTTCAGGTAAGTGTAATTCATCCTCGATTATCGTTGCCAGTGCTGAGGCCCCATGTCCTGTTTTGATAGCGAGTGCAGGGGAATCTCTGGGATTCCGATTGGCGTCGTCGATAGAGGGATGGTCGATTGCTACACTGTCACCTTGAATACCTTCTGACTCTTTGGTACCTTCGGTATCAGACTTGTCGTCAAGACCTTCTATCCAAAAAGCATGTCTATGTTCCTCTCCTGCATCCGACATCATATTGAGTGACTCGGGTGGAAGTTCAACTTCATCTTGAAGTTGAAGTTGAGCACCTCTAAGACCATTAATCTGCTTCGTGCTAATAGTAAGCCTATCATCAGAAACCGGGACCCAAGGACCACCAAACCCACTTTCTCCGGCAAAAGCCATGTCACCGTCAGCCAAGTCGGAGTACGGGATTCCGTAGCTAGGTATGTCAGTTGCTGTTGCTGGATCTACGCAATCCAAAACGCAAGAAGACAAAGTCAGACTCAACAGCTGAATCGGGAAAAAGTGCCAAAGTCCGACTCCACCCCTATAGAGGTACTCGAACGGCATAGTGAATTTAACGGTGAATACGCTTACAGTAATTATGAAAAACTGCTCAAAGTTTCAATTCAGTCTAACTACTTCAGAATCAGTCTAGCAGCCTTATTTTTCAACTTCTGACAACCTGAATCATCTATCGTAAGTACAGAAAGATAAACTATTTAATAGAAGTGGATAAACTATTTAATAGACTTAGCAACAGATTTTATCGCTTAAATTTAATCAACGCAAGCACTCAATTTTTTCGGCAAAGCTCGACGGTTCATAAACGCAATTTTTGGGAAGTACTCAATCGATCAGATTCAATCTATAAAATTCGACAGAATCATAGTCAACCATCAGATACAGTATGGCATTGGATAGCTTAAGCTTACCAGTCTAAATTCTTAGAGAACAACGATTTCAACCAAAGTCTGAGTAGTACTAGTCACAATGATTGAAATTGGGACACAGTGTTCAAGTTCATTGTCAAATCAACATGACGGGCATTGACATCATGTAGCTTTCGGTCTGATGTCTGATTTCTTTTCCAAATTTTAATCGCTGACTTTTACCTGCCGTTGACTAAGGAGATGAGATTACAGTTTATCAATACAGTAATTACGCTAAGCAATGGCTAGGCATGCCGCATCATAAAGTACAATGTTAAGTTACGTGAATGAAATTCGAATAGTACTGTTACACTTGCTGAATCTTCAACTTGAACTTGCATCTTCGTTCCCACACTGAAAACACAGCTGCAAAAACTTCAAGATGCCGTTACGACGGTACTATTACATGAGTTTAGATAGAACAATTGCTCGCAGCGTCTTATGCTTAGTAAGACTAAATGTTGATGTTATTTCGCAAAATTCAAGGTCCAAGGATCGGTAAGTAAGCATACAATATGGGGTATAGGTAATATTTAGAACTTCAAGACTGAGTTATCAGATTGATGATTGGTGTATGATGATTGGCTTATGATTCGAGGTAATATGTACAAATGAAGTATGGTGTAAATGGGTAAACATGTAGGTATGTGTATGTTTGGTTTGGCTAAGGGCAACATTTAAGTTCGCAACTCACGAGGTTGGCGTAGGCAGTCTACTGGGCGCAGTCTGAGTTGCAGGCCAAAAAAAAAACGTTAAACTCTAATCAAAGGTAACGATATATGGTTAAGATGGTTTCGCTCTCAGGAAGTCCTAGTTCGGGCAATGGTAGTTTAATCACATCATGCTTGAACTTTGGGAATCCGGTCCGAGAGCGAACGCCGGTCTCAGTGCTTGTGTTAAGTATACAGTTTTAAGAATAGAGTCCATTATAGTTCTCGGTTTAAACGACGTTTAGTAATATGTACATCTTTCTATGGAAAAAAACACTCATTTGGCTACGGTACACGTCTACACAGGGAGACTGAGTGCTTGATCTGATTCTAAATGGAGTTACGTAAATTTAATAATTCAAGCCTTGGCTGTAGTACCATTACCTGGTTCAGATAATTCAAATGGGAAATAAGCACGACATATTAATGACTTGGAGACAAAGCGCAATCTTCAAACTTAAAATTCAAACGGTAACCACAGTATTCAACATGACAGTAAAGCGAGCAAAACCCGTTAGGGTTTTGAATTTACCCGCTGTAAAATCTTCTACACGTCCAACGACATGCGTAGCTCAAACAATCCGACTAAGTCCTAAAACTCCCTTACGCTCCCCCATGCGTAATCCCAGCCTCATGATAGTCGGACTGAGCACCCGAGTCGGTGGGTTTAGTGGAAACTTGGCTGGTTTGCTTTTCAACACCGTGACCATCTTGACCTTTCTTAGGCGTGGAATCAGCGTCTGAACTATCACTACTACTGCTACTCGAAGAACTACTTGAGCTCGAGTTACTCGAACTACTCGGGGAGTTGTCCTTTTTACCATTCTGGGCATTATTTTGCTGAACCTGTTGTTGAGCATTGTCCCGACTATCCATATCCAGGTCTTGGGTCAACTGCGAGGCCTGGGAGTCTTGCGGCATCACGTTGTTATGCTGTTCCGGAATATCAACCCCATCCAAGTTCTGATGTTGACCGTCACCTTGTCCCTGCGAGCTGTTTGCGGAGTTCTGTTCCTCCAAATCAATAGTCTCTCCCCCCAAGCTTGTGGTTTGGTTTAAACCACCCTCTATGGGGAGCCCTATCGAGTCCAAGTGTTGAGCTAGATCCTCCGGCGTTGTTAAGTCGTCATAGACACTCGGATCAAAGGTACTGGTCTGATTCCCCATCGCCGCCGCACTCACCACTTGATGAACCTGACTCTGCATGTTAACCAGCGTATTCGCGTTCGACTGCTGCTGCTCCATGAAGTTCATGGTGTTTAGGTTGCTGCTCTGATTTTGAGCAAGACTTTGAACTTGACCCTGGGGGAGTTGGTAGTTTGAGTTGCTGCTCGGAATGTTAGTGGGTAGATCCCAGTTACCGCCTGAAACCTCTAGAGTTTTAACGTTGGCATTTGTACCCGTGTTACCAACATCCCCCAAACCGCCGAAATCATCAGAATAAGAAGCCTGGGCAGCGGCTCCAGTTATCCCACTACCACAAGAACCAACTGAGAGAGCGGAAGAAGATCTTATATCCAATGTGTCCCTGTCCACTTGGATTGCTGCCGGAAGGTCCTCTCTCGGAAGTTGCATATTTCCGCCGCCGGCGGAGTCTTGGCGGGCTTGTTCGAGTAATGGGTTGTCGGTCGGGTTGGTGTAAGAGGAGGTGTCGACTGCTGAGAGGGGCTGTTGGGGGGCTTGGCGCTCGCTTTGTCGTTCGCTTACTTGTGACTGTCGCTCGCTTACTTGTGACTGTGACGGTCTTTCGCTCACGCGGGGAGAGCGGTTGCGCTCGCTTAAGCGGGGAGAAGTTGGGCGAGAAGTTGAGATGTTACTCGGGTTTTGTCCGTTCAGATTCAGGGAACTCATTTGCTCAACTTGTTCCTGAGCGGGTGGTGCTAGGGGGGAGGAGGCGGACTGGCCCATCTTGATTCTACTGCTTGGCGAATTAGGGATAGCGTTTGGATTGGAGCTGCTTTCGCCGATTTTTTGACTCTGACTCTGGGAGGCTTGGGACATTCTAGAAGATGTGCTTTTAACGTCGGATTCGAGTTTTTGGGCTTGCCCTGGGAGCTTGGAATTACTGTTCGAGCTAGAGCTTGATGGAGCTGCAGGATTCCACCTCCCTCTCACGGAGCCCCTGGTGCTGCTCTCTCGCCCGTCGGAGAGATTTGAGTTAGCTGATGTCATCGACATAACTGAGCCTCCAATAGCATCCGTTTGAGATGAGCTAGGTGCATTATTTGAGTTCTCTGCACCAGGCCCCGCAGCAACTGTCTCTCCTGCCCGTGCAGCAGCCTTCGCCAAAGCTGCAGCAACAGAGTTACTGCGTCTTTCTGGTGATACTCCTCCAGCAGTAAAGCTCGGCCGGCCCGAGCCCGGCCGGGACCTGTTAGATTCTGAGCCAGCCCCAACAGTCAAGTTATTGTTCCTAGGACTCCTCAGATTCTTCAAACCGCTAGCACCCCCACCCCCCGTCGCTGCTGAGCCTGAGGTAGCTCCAGGACCATTTGCCGATCTTTGGTTACTCAAAGCGTTCATATACAGCGACGCCGCCGCAGCATGCCCCCCGGAAGCGTGTTTCGGACTATCCGACCGCTGCTTGTTCGAGAAGTCCGCGGGTTTTCCGTCATTGCTCGTGCCCATCCCGTTGTTTCTGTTCGAGTTAGCCGAGCTCTGGAAAGAAAGTGTGTTCGGCAGAGCACCGGGGACACCAGATATACCCGCACCGACATAGTCTCCCATTCCGCCTTCGGGAAGACCGAGTTCTTTCCTTCGTTGGATTCTTTTTTGTCTGTCAATGTTTTTGAGGAGTTTTGTGTCGATTAGGTTCCTCCAGTTCGCGGAAAACAA
>JACKZZ010011888.1_pt1 | contig 15110 bp, 8 predicted proteins | sample 8027871 | NCBI WGS metagenome assembly JACKZZ01 (sample SAMN15724774, study PRJNA655200) | protist metagenome | isolation source: fluorescence activated cell sorting (FACS) single amplified genomes of... | place: USA: West Boothbay Harbor, Gulf of Maine | collected 2000-07-19
GCATTACATTTTGCAGCACTACGTAACAAAAAGGATACTGAGTTGATTGAGTTGTTATTAACTAATATGCCTCTTACTAGCATTAATAAGAAGGACAGGTGGGGGAGATACACTCCCCTGGACCAGGCATATAATAATGATAGTCCAATTGAACAAAAGATCATTGATCTTATACGTTCAAAAGGTGGAAAACGATATGAGAATGAGTGAATTATAAAAAAAACAAAACAAGACTATATATATCATATAAAATAAAATTAATACACACTTATAATATAATAACAAAATAATTTATGAGTAATATAGATGTACAAAGAGTGTCGTACGAAGTATCAATTAGATATTAGATAACACACATGAGACTCCGCATATCTTTGAATATATTTCCTTTCTTTGTTTTTTACTTTCATATACGTACACATATTGATTTAATTATTCATTTTATTTACAAGATTTTAATATAATGTTGTGAACATGTTTTGTATAAAAACAACACTGTAATATAAAGCTGATTATATCTATTATTTTTAATACCGACCATCAAAACAAGCATATCGCGATGTATTATCTATTGGCATATTGTAAATAATGATTTCTATATATATGCAATCAAGTCTTCAAACAATTTTATTTTATCGTAAAAATCACGTGTTTTTTTCTTTTCGTTTAAAGTAAATGTCGTTACAAACACATATAATTTTTAAAAAAGGTTAAATAAATTATATGCATTAATCATATGCGCTTGAAGTACCAAATTATATATAATGAGATCTTTTACGCTTGTTGATGGTGAGAATATGGTGGAATGAGAAAAATTGACAAAGTTTTTTTAAAAATTAAAACAAATCTCTTTTAAAATAAATGATGTAATTCACATAATCAAAAATATATTTTAACATTTTTACAAATTCTGTTTTAATACAAACACACGCAACACGCAACTCCCCTCATCTCTCTCCTCTGTTTAATACATTGTTTTACACACGGTTTTACCCGCACAACTTAATATCAACAAGATCGACCATCCTGGTATTTTTACCTTTTTGTACGTAAATCTTTACATAATCATTTCATTACATGCATTGACTAAATCTTGAAATGGTTTTGAATGTTTAATCAATGTCTCTGAATCATCCAATTGCCATACAAAACGTATTGGTAGACGTTCCGGTGCATGTGCCATATATGATAAACGTCCACAATAAACATATCCCTGTAGAACAATATGTTAGTGAGTTGTCAATATAAAAATAGATCAGATCAAATAAACTTACCACACCTAAGTTTCTACAAAACAATAATATTGGTGTACCCTCATCGATCTCATCGGAGATGGTACCATCTTCATTTTCAATGATTGAACCTGCACTATGTATCATTTCTTGTATCACATCAGTACCTTCCCATTGCCTTGATTGTGCAAACCACTGTTGTCGTTGGTGGTCGTATAATCAATATTAATAAACCAGTGAATTTATATAAATTTAATAATATAAGTGAAGAATGTATGAATTTAGATGTACGTCATATAAGAGAATGCATTACATCAGTTTACGAATGTACCATCGAACGATTGAATTGATATATGGACCAATTGAATTCCAGTCGCATGCATGCAATACGTAGAATGGTGTATCGGAATGTGTACCAGTGCCCGTAAATGTATTGGTGTGTAAATAATAAAATCCAATTGTTAGTTATATATATTTCTGAATCTAGTATAAAAGGAAACTATCGACAAGCATTATGAAATGACTATATTCCAACATTGAACACAATTGTTATAGATAACAAGTCACACTCAGTCACATCCAGTCCAAGTCACTCCAAGTCAAACTTACTGTAATTTGCTTTCCACCATTTAAAAAAACATTTTTATACCCATTTCCATATACATTTACAAATAATTGAATACAATTCTTCCATTTTTGTATGCCACTCATACGACTGAACTTTGGTGTACCACTTGTACAACTCGTTTCCATCACCGCACGTTTCACTTGCCCACCCATTGGCGGTATGATCTTTCCTAAATAATTCATATCTAAATATTTTAAATTCACATTCAATTCTTTAATTGATTGTCGTCCAATTGATTTAGTCATGGTGATGGAGGAACATGAAGAAGATGATCCATTGTCATTTGGATTGAAATGTTTAGTTGCTTTACGTCGACGTTTACCTGGTAATTCAGATGGAACATATATTGGTTCATCGTCATCATCTTGATCCCCCGTTTGCTTTGTGGTAGTATTGTTTGATTGTTTTTGTCTTTTATTATTATTGCTTTTATAATATTTTGTTGATGAATTTGTAGTATTATTATTATTATCAAAATCATCTAGTTCTTTGTAATTCACAGCTGGGATATTTCGTAATCGTGTTGAAAAACGTGTTGGAACTTTTGGTATTCTACGTTTCTTCTTTGTCTTATTACCATTCGATGATTTATTTGCATTCAATGGTGCTTTATCCCCACGTGCAATAGTCGTTAATTCATTCGTATCTAAACCAATTGCTTTTAATGCAGCTTCATTACGACGAATATTAATAATTCGTAATTTTTCATACATCGACATTCCTTCTTTATATAATGGATCTGTTGTAATATTTTCCAATGTAATCGTTGATTCAATACTAGATAATTGTGTTGCTAAATTAGTTTTTGTTTTAGACGATGACGACGAAGAGGAGGAGGAAGATGATGCCATGTTGTGTAATAATCGTTGTCTTTGGTTGTCTTTTTCTTTGATCGATTTGTTATAATGTTTTATATTTATATATAATCTTTATTTATTAAAATGAATAAATCACGTTTGTTCTATCTTCTAAATTTAAAAATATTCGAAATATGTATATATATGTATATATATATATATTCTATTAGTAAGTATCAAAAGGATGATGATAATATGATAATGGGAATTAAAAGACAATAATTTTTCAACTTAAACGTTAATAATATATATATATATTGTTTTCGAAATGTATTTTTCTATTTTCTTTTCGTGTCCATGGACTATAACAACAAAGATTAAAAGTTAAAGGGAAAGTCAAAGGGAAAATCACCTGTGATGGAGGACTAGAGAAGTGTCGGTGTCGCCGCAGTGGTCGCCGCAGACGAGTAAACAGTGTTCTTGCATGAAATCAAATTAATAAACATAGTGTCGACGTTTTAAAGATGCCTCACACACAAACTCTCTCACACACACAGTTTTCACAATCCCCCCCCTCCCTGACATTTCTCCACATATATCATACAATGCAAACCAGTGAACCATCCGATTGAATCAATTTCTGAAATGCTTGTTCCCGTTCTGCATGATGAACTATCTTCCGACTTTCCGTCATATTAAATGCATCAATCAAGTCTTGTATACCATCTTCTACCAACTGTTGTTCTGGTTCCCATGTATTGTTTTGATGGTTATATCCTTTCCATTTCACATAATATTGTACAATACCTTTACGTGTTGTCCGTTTACTCATAATGGTTTCAATTTCATATTGTACTAGTGATGCAGATGATGCTTTGTTATTAGCTCCCTCCTCTTGCTGATCTTTTTTATTAACATGATAATCAGATAATTTTTTCTTTTCCAATGAACCAAATTCATTCAATACTATCACTTTATCAGTATTTTCTTTAATATTATTACTATCAGCACTTGTCTTTTTATTACTAATTGCATCATCATGTCCATTTTCTTTTTTCTTTTTACGAGTTGGTGTACTAGTTGTCGTCGTCGCTGTCGTCGTTGTCGATGTTGTAGTTGTTCTTCCATTATCAATACCACTACTACTAGATGATTTCTTAATCTTTTTCATTGTTGATGTTTCACTATCTTGTTTCATTCTTTCTCTTTTGTTCTTGTTCATCTTCTTGCTTTGTTTGTTGGATGGTGATACAACTGTTCCATTCTTTCCATTAATACCTTTCTTCTTCCTCTTCTTTTTCTGATCATTATTATTCACATCTTTCTGCTTCTTCCTCTTCTTCTTACTACTACTACTGTTCCCGTTCTTGTTCTTATTAGTAATCTTCAATAATATTGATGGTGACGAGGAGGCAAGTGAATTAACAACAGTACAACATTTCAATTTATACACATATTTACTATTGAATAACAATTTATTTTTTTGTTCAATACACAATGGCAATTGTATTTTTTTTTCCTTGTAATGATTTAATATTTCAATACGCGAACGAAATTTATAAACAATATTACCATATGAGAAATACCAATATACATCTGTATTCTTATTAACCGGATCACCTTCAAAACGTCTTCGTAATACAATTTCACAATATGTGCGTTCTTTTTCTTCAACATTAGATGGTGGTGGAAATTTATAACCAGGCAAAGTATCCATTGTATTCCGTTCATTGCCATCTACATCAAAATTTTGATAAAATAAATCAATCACATAGTCTTCACTGTTTGTAGTGGCATTGTTGTTAAAGTCGTTGGTATTACTATTATTCTCATTAACATCATTATTATTATTATTATTATTATTTGCGTTATTATTATTATTATTATTTGTTATGATTGGCGTCTTGGTAGATGCTGCTGTTGCTGCAGTTGTTGTTTTAGTTGTTGTTGTTGAAGATACATTGGTATTACTATTATTCTTTTTCACCACTTTTGATTTCATTTTATGTGGCATTGTTGAAAATGTTAACAACAAAAGGAGATACAGAGTATAAATCAAGATCTAATTTACTTCAAAAGATATCTTGTAATTTAACACAAAAAAACCACGTAATAATTAAATAAAAAAATTACGAGAAAATTTGATGATGAAAATTTTTTTTATTTTTTTTATAAATGAAGTTTCTTCTTCTTTCTTTTTATCTTCTCAGCACTTGTTCAAAGCACACTACTTGTACTATATATATGATATAAAATATGGATGAATACACAATATATATATGGCAATATAGATATATATACAAACGATCAAACACATATAACTTCTATCAAAATTATTCAATTATTAGGTTTTGATGGTATATATTCATACTTGGTAGAGTATGTGTTTTAATAGGAAGATCTATTTTTGGGTTTCTTTTTCTATTTTTTTTCTACGGGGGGAAATATATTCTAATTCTGTTTTTGAAAGATGGAATAACTTTACAGCTTTTTTTTACAGCTTTATTAACTCTATATATTACTATTAAACAGCTGATAATATCACCACACCACACACCACACACCACACAGAACCACACAGAACCACACAGAACCACAGCACACAGAACCACAGCACACAGACACACAGACACAGCACCACAGCACTTACATTGTAGCTTTACACTTTACGCTTTACACACTTTACAGCTTTACAGCTTTACAGCTTTACAATAGCACGCACGCATCATCGTATTAATATCCATCGTTATATGCTTTTTTTTTTTTTTTAAAATATCCATTACAAACTTCCATAAATATATAATACGATGTTCTATTAATAAATGAAAAGTCATCTACCATCATACATCATATTAACCTTATATATTGTTTATGTAAATAGAAACATTTAATCAATTTTCTTCTGTATGCAAAAAGAATTTTTCTCGACGATTTTAATTTGTGGCTATATACCAGCATACCTTTTTGTAGTAGCCATTAAAAATGTACTATACATTTGCATGGGGGTATATAAAATATAACATACATCGATAACAATTCTAACTTATCATAATATAGTCAAAGCAATACAATATGCCATGTTTTATGAATACTAACTTGCTACATACTATTATTATATATTTTTTGAATAATAATAATAATAAATTAAAATAAAACAACAAACGTATTATATATATATATATACTGTATAGAAGACAGAAATTATATCTTAATATTATACGCCACGATTGATATTTTATTTTGGACAAGTAAGAAAACAACAAATAAATAAGAAAAAAATGGCAGAGAATACAACAGACAAAGATATTGAACTGGCTGAGAAAGGTACATCGTCAAGTAGAAAGTCTCTTAGCAAAACAGACACTCAAATTGTACGTGAATTAAATGCAATTGAAGCGAAGCGTATTGATGCAGAGTACGCGAGTAACCCAAGTTTTAGACATGCCGTACTCAAGGTGCAAGCTTTTTATCGTGGTCTTTCTAATCGTAGGAAAGTAGAAGACAAGAAAATGGATTTAATCATGAATTTTCAACGGTCTATTGAAGAAAGAAGTCCATTGGGGGATATGTGCATTTTCTTAATATTTATGATGTTCTTTGTCTTTGCAGTTATGTGGAGGGTAGACTATGATTCGCATTATTTTGTGCAAATTATGCGCGATTGGGTTATCGAGGAAGAATTTGCAATGGAAGACGCATCGATATACAAAAACTTTGGTGATATTGCAAGTGAAGAGGAATTTTGGCAATTTTTAAAAGGACCATTTAGTGGAAATATGTTTCCAGATAAAGGTAGTGAATTTTTTTATGGAACCGCTGTTGTTGGTAGTGTTCGTTTGCGTCAAATACGTGTAATGGATAGTGGATCGGCCGGATGTTACGTACCAAAAATGTTACAAAACGAATTTGCGAAAGAATGCTATCAAGAGTTAAATGACAAATCAGGACCAGATAATAACATTGCAACAGATACTTTTGGCAATACGACTATTATTGCAAATCTTCGGAATAAAACATTAGATCCATATTACAATAATTTTGTAAATGCATTTAATTATGATGAGGAAAAAGAAGCAAGAGTAACATTGTATGAAGCATGGCGTTTGGCTTACCCATCGAAAGGTGGCTATATTGTCAGGATGCCAAATAATATGGGAAATGCAGCTGCTAGCCAATTAATCAATGATTTACATTCAAATAATTGGGTCGATGGTGCAACACGTGCAGTTATTATTGAATTTGCTGTATACAATAAACAAACAATGATTTTCGTTCAAACGAAATTATTTGTGGAGTTTTTCACCACTGGTGGAGCATTTACATATCCACAATTTGCAGTATGTAAATTAGCATCGGTTGGTACAGCAACGCATTTGCATCATCAATCGATGGCATTGACATTTCGAATTATTGTATTTGTATTTGTCGGTGTTTTGATTTTGCAAGAATTTCGCGAATTGTATCAAGAAGGAGTTAGAGGATATTTCACATCAGTATGGAATTATATTGATCTGATAAATTATGGCATTTTCTTGATCCAGATGTTTTATTTCATTTCATATTATTCATTTCAAGGCGAAGTTCAAGATGCATTAGAAGGCGATGATGCTACTAAATTTGTAGATATTGCCTACTTATCGCAATTGTATAATTATGTTGATTACATTGCTGCAGTAAATATGTTGCTTTCAACATTAAAAATATTTCAATATTTAGAAGCAAATAAAGGAATTGCAACTATCATATTCACAACATCGAAAATGCTTATTGCTATTGTACCGTTATTCATCGTTTTAATAACGTTTATATGTTCATTTAGCCTTGCAATTTATGTTGGATTCAATACAGTTGATTACAATTTGCGCTCGTTGCGTCATACGTTCATCACATTGTTAAAAGCTTCATTTGGAGTGGAAAGTGGTGAATGGGAAAGTAAAATCATGATCAGTGATCGTACAATTGGTACTGGAATTGTATTCCTGTTTCGATTTTTTGTTGGCTTTTTCTTAATTTCCATGGTTGTGACCATTGTAGATGTTGCATATAATGAAATGAAGGAAAATATAGAGGAAGAATTCGATAATGATGTTTTAGTGGCATCATTGCGTATTAAATTGAATAAATTTTACAAATGGTTGTTCAGTAAATTCCCACGTTATCTACCTAAAGCCAAGGATACGGCAATACCATTAAGCCAAGCGTTGAAAGCAAAAGCAGATAAGAAAAAGTATTATCAATGGTCGACGGAAGATCGCCTAATTATGATGGAAAAAACGTTGCGAAGAGAGCGTAGTATAGTTGAAAATATCAATAAAAATGTCAAGGAGGAAAAGGATATTTTACGTAGAGCTAGCCGTCCAAGCGGTGAATTAGATATGATGGCAAAATTAGCAATGGAAGGCATGGAAGATATAGAGGAAGAAGTTGAGAATAATTCAAAAAATGATGCAATGAGTATGCATCCGGATTGGGTGGATACACCAAAAGCTGATAAGAAGACACCGATGTCAAAAGCACAGCGACGAAAAAGTAGAATAGAAGCCAAAACATCAGAATAAAATTATATATATATATGTTATGTTTAAATAATTAATATATTATTGTGCGTGTGAAGTAGATTGAAGATGGTATTTTTTAAAAAGAGGAGTGTTTGTGATAAATAAAATGAAAAAAGGAGAGAAGTGGTTTTGGTAGTCACGCGAAGAACACCGCAGCAATTTTATATTAATGTGGAGAGATCAAAAATTTATATAAAAAAAAAATAAAATCTTTACTTTTATAGTGTGTGTGTTGAATTTTTAGACCACAAGGACAAATAATTTCTTTTAGTACGGTTCGTAATAATTTAATAAGTACAAATTGCACACATATTTTACCATATCAAACCTCGTGACTCGTGACACAATGTTGAAAGTTGCAAAGTTGTATACGCAACGCACGTACACACACTTTTCTGTAAAGTAATATTATATTTTATTTTTAAAGATACCCACTGGATCTGGCACGACTATGTACCATTCTACGCGCTAGTAAACTATCACCTTGTGGTAAAGCATTTTTACCAATAGAAAATGTCTCCGTTTTATTATTAAACGTTTGAGATTTAATATCGATGACATTATAATAATTATTCTCTGCACCATAATAATGATTATTATAATCTTTTCCATATAATAAATTATTTATATTTGTTCCATTATAATAATTAACATCTTCTTCATTAAATTTACTATTGATTTCATTTTTGGTTTCATTATTATCATTACTATTATTATTATTATTAGTAGTATTATTATTATTATTATTACTAAATGATGGTAATTTCATACCATTGATATTACTAAAATTGGTAGTTATTGTCGTTGTTGTTGTACTTGCTGGTATTTTATTATAATGTACATGCGGTGGAGATGATGGTGGAAGCATGTAATTAAAATCACCTGGAAAAGCAATGGCATCTTCGAAATACCCTTTTCCTCCTGTTTTATTACAAGTACGAGGTTGAAACTTCTTTAGTAAATGCATTCGATCATATGGATTTTTATAATTTGGAGCATTTTTATAATTCATAATTAATATTTTTTTATTGTTAATATCACTGATGTCAAATTTAAGATAATATCGATCAATTGGTATCAATAAAATTCGTTTTAACGTTTCGCTAATAAATATTTGTATGGTTTGGGTTAAATCAACATCTTTATTAATGTCTACTAATACATCACTAGGGCATAATAATTCGCAAAATGCAGCAGCGTCGTTTGTACCACCAAAATATACACCTGGAACTGTTTCAGGTTTATATCGTAATCGCACTTTCACGCGATGATTATTTGTGGTTTGAATACGATGTCGATTGTTTTTATGATTTATATTATTATTATTATTATTGTTGTTGCTATTATTATATTTTTCCATTTCTCGAAATGTTCTAGATTTTCTATTACCAATATTTTCAAAAGATGTTTTTGCTGGAAAGGAGGATGATAATACTTTTGTATTGCCAAATATGGAACGTTTTTGATATATATATGGTAATGGTAATGATGATTCCATAGTACGTTTGATCTGTTCATTTTGATTTGCTGTAAAATTGACATTGGTATCAATTAATAATATAATATGATGTTTATTTATATCATTATTTCTAGATTTCCTGTTTTTTTTTTTGTAAAATGTACTATGATGATCTTTATTATTATTATTATTGTTGTTCGTTTTCTTTTTTTGTCGTTTTCTTAATATTTTTTTCGTTGATTTAGAATTGATTATAGGCATTGATATTGATTTATGTGGTGTCATTGGTAAACCGGTAACAAAATGTTTAATTTCTCTTGATGGTGAATGTTGTAATGTTAATGGTTGTAATATTTTCATTTGTTTCGTACGTTGTTTTCGTCGTTTATTCTTATTGTTATTGTTTTTTGTTGTTTTTTTTTTGGTTTTTGTATTTGCTTTACGTTGATATTCATTATAAATTGCATTACTACGTTGTTGACTGATATTATGATAAGAAGATCTTACATCAATGTTTTTAGGATACAATTGTTGCTTATTATTATTATTATTATATATTGATGATGATGTCTTCATATTTGTTTGTATAAACGTTTTCTTGGGCAAAAATGTGTTTAAAATATTGTTTTTCATGTTTTTTATTTCAATAATATATGTATTATCCAACAAAGCAACCAAAAAAAACAAGCAAACAAATATGTAATATATATCTTTATCTATAAACCAAACATATATATATATAGCTATAAATAAGAAATAATCGATTGATTAATATTTGCTTCCAACCAAATTGATATAAACACTTGTTTTCTCCGACAAACACAAATCTACACACACACACTTCTAGTGTGACCGAGTATATATATAGCTATAAATAAAAGCCAATCGATTAATATTATACTATTTCCTTCTTCCAACTAAATTGAAATAAAAAACGTATCTTCTTCTCCAACAGGCACAAATCCAATAAACACGGCCACACAGCAAAAAACGTTTCTCTTGCCGTCTCTCTGTCTCTTAATCAATACAGTAGAGATTATAAAATATGATGATCGTCTACAAATCCAATAAACACGGGCACACCGCAAAAAACGTTTTCTCTTGCCGTCTCTCTGTCTCTTGATCAATACAGTAGAGATTATATATTTTATACAATATGATGATCATCCGACGACCTTCCTCACTTTGCCAATTGGTCATTTAGCTCATTATAAATGTATTTTTATTATAGCCGTCATAGGTATATAATATATATATTAATGATGTGTACATATACGTATTGTTTTTATAACGGATTCAGTATTCTAATATCCCTTTCAAGTACATATTATGAGTCATTGGATAGGAAAAACCATTTGGATCAAAGAAAATGGTTCAAAAACCTGGTCCACAGTCCACAGTATTCACCTGCTATAGTAATTATGCACTACATAGCATTGTAATGGTATTACGATATATTAGATTTATCCACAGTGATATTCACCTGCTATAGTAATTATGCACTACATAGCATTGTAATGGTATTACGATATTATATTTATTTGGTCCCACTTCGTACTTATTATATATACTAAATAGTAGCTAATATATTCTATCAAATATATACAATGGTATGTCTATCTTGTGTGCTATATCCATTGTACTATATTAGCAGGTGAATAAGAGCTGTCTGTGGGGCAGGTTTTTGAACCCCTTTAGGTGTATACTAAGATACCATTTAAGTACAAAGATAATATGTTCTAATAGTGAAAATCTGAAATAAAACAAAACACAAAAGCTCTTGAATAATCTTTGTTGCGATCTTTCCAGCTTTTTGACGACAGCATTTATTTTTAGCAACGCAGCGTATATTAAAATATAATACCAGCGTAATAGCATCATGCAAAACCACCACTCCACCACCACATCTTATTTTCATACAGAATAATATTACAACATATTTCGGATTTTGAGCATATTTATGATACATTTTATACTAATTATACTACATATAATTCGTTTTGTAGATAAAAGTTTACGAAACTTATTTAGATTTACCAATTCTATAGTATACCAAGGAAAAAAAGTAAAGAAAAATTAGATTCGTTTAAAAAAAAATTGTAAATTGCCAAGTTACATGCCATGTATGCCATTTATATACTACGTATAATTAAAATTTCCATTTAAATTATCAATTTATTTTACTTCATACCAATTTATAATAACGTATTTAATTTAATTCATCTTGTTTCATAATACATACAATAACTCCATCTTATCAGTTGAAAAATCGTATAGTATATGCAACTTATATATTTTTTATTATTATTTATTATTAGAAGAAGAAGAAACTCACACACTTTCTACTACTAGTAACAATCATAAATATAATACATAAACATATAGAAACAAGAGTGACAATACAACATATACACAACGTAATACGTGTATACATAGATACCCGAGTAAAGTATATTACTATCACATACACACACACACACACACACACATAGGTAGATACAAATTAATAGTTTTAATATACGTATATAATATATATAGACACAATCTTCATTATAGAAGTATTTATATATATTTATATAGACTTAAAAAAAAAATATACTATGGCAGATCATGTAACTAAATTTCAAGATGAAGCATATGCTGATTTATTAACACAAGGTTACGAAACAAATGATTTAATAAGTTCAAATGATATTATTAATACACCACCACCATCTTTTGATAATAAAAATAATAGTATCAGCCCAGATGATATTGGCTTTGATAATAACGACGAAGAAGGTGAATTACGTGCAGTTCAACGCAAATATCATAATCAACTTGATTTAAATACTTCCTTAATGCAAGAAGTAGAAAAAATAACGAAAGAAAACAACCAGCATTTAACAGAATTGAAAGACAAAGAGCGTACGTTGCAAACGGTTATGCATACGTTAGATGAAGTACGTCGACAAAATGTGCGACATTCAGAAAGCAACGAAAGGTTCCAATCAATGCAATCAAGACAACGCCGTACTGAACAAGAAATTAAAATACAGTTAACCGTAAGTGAACGTAAACGAGAATCGTTGGAAAATGTATTAAAAGCTACGCGCAAAGAATTGGCGACAGTTAAAGAGCGACGTGCTGCTACTGAGGACAAATTGCGTAAATTAGAAGAGAAGCATAACGAAATGCATATTATACATCAAAATACAAAGAAAGAACATGGTACGTTGCCAGTAAAAATATCACACTTAGAATCTACGGTAAAAAGTTTAGAAGCAGATATCGTACGTCTTGGCAAAGAAAAAGATGATATCGGTTTCAATTTAGACAATACGACGACGGAATTAGGCAAAGCACAAAGTGAATCAAGGCGTTATCAACGGGAACGTAATCAGTTGGAAAAAGAATTATTACGTATTACGGACCATAGCAAACGACAAGATGATAATGAAAAACGTTTACAAATTTCCATAGAAACATTGAGGCAATCATTAATACAACAACATACGGAATATGATAAAGTGAAAGTGGAATTAGATGCAGGTAGACGAAGGGATGAGGAAACGAACAATCGAATGAAAGCACAAAATGAGCGTGTCATTAGTACTGAATTAAGTTTACGAAATGTAAGAAATCAATTTGAAGATCATCAAGAGAAAACGATGGAGTTGCGTCAAAAATATGTAAATGAAAAAATTGCATTGGAAAATAAAATTTTGCAATTAAAAAATGAAATGCAAGAAGCAATTAATGATATGCGGGAAAAAGAAATATCACATGGAAAACATTTAAAAGTAGCACAAGAGGAATATAGAGAAAAAGAATCACGGATGGATGCACAATATGTCAATTTACAAAACGAATACACCGCATTGAACAAATTATTAGAAAGCGTACAAAACGATAAGGCGTTGAAAATGAAAGAATTTGAAAAAGAACGTGAAGCATTTCGTGAGAAATTGAATCAAATTACTCAACTTCGTCAATTGGAAGCAGATTCCTTTCATGAAAGTGAATCACAATATAAAATACAACGTGCACGATTAGGGGACGATATACAACGAATGGAGGAAGACATGCAAGCAGTATTATCATCGCACGTTCATGAAATGACTGCATTGTCATCGGAAAATGGTAAATTGAAACGAGATGCAGAAATTAATATGGAAGAAATCACGGATTTAAAAAATAAGATCGATATGTTTAAAAAACAATTATATCAATTCCAAGATGATATTGTCAAACCAATTAAACAATATGCAAAATCATTATCCAAAGCAATTGAAAAAGTACAAGATACGAAAAATCAATTACGTTTGAAATTGGAAGATACGAAGGATCAACTTGCTACCTCGATGTTGCAACGTGATGATGAACATGGGCAATTAATCATGGCACAAGATAACATTGGTCGATTGAAACATCAAATTGCTAATTTAAATTCACGTTTAGAAAGTGAAGTTGGACAAGCAGAAGAACGTATTCGTAAATTAAATGCAGAAACAATTGCAAATAATAAATTACGTAGTGATATGGAAATGCGTTTGCATAGCAAGATGGAGGAAGTAGAATTAGCAACCAAGCAAAATACGAAATTGCAATTAGATAGACAAAATTTACAAGAAAAATTAAGTTCATTGCAAAGTGAATATACACGAACAGTCAATGAGGAACGTGAAAAATTTGAAGGCTTACATATTAAACAAAGGCAATTTAGTAATCAAATGCAAGATTTACAACATGATCATGAGATTTTAACACGTAATTACAACAATGCTAGAAACCGTATTGAAACGTTATTAGGTGAAAAATCACAAATGCAAGATGAAATTACCAAGTTACATAGTCAAAAACAAGTTGCAGAAGGTAAATATTTACGAAATACACAAGTATTGAAAACAGATTTAAATAAATTGGAAGCACAAATGCAACGTACGGTTGGTATGTATAATCAAATTAAATTACATCGTGATAGATTAAAAGATGACAATAATAGTTTACGTCATGAAATGGAAGGTATCCATAGCAAAGTTAGTAATGATGGAAATAATATTGGAATGAATTATGATGGTAATAATAAAAATGCTGGTGGTAAAGTAGACAAAGGTGGTAATGATGATGATGATAATGTTGACGAATATGATCTGTGTACACCTATTTATATTTTCTATTCCTTTCCAATAATTTCCATCCCGCCCTCTTTTTTTTTCTTTTTTCTTTTGTTTACACTTCGTTATAGTCTAAGTGGTAAGAAATCCTATCATCTTCATATGTTTTTAAAAAATATTCTCGATGCACCTCCATGTTAATTGTTGTTACTACGTATTTAGCATTGGCGATCAGCATAACCAGAGAGGATATATAACCACAGCTGTGCAAAAAAAAAGAAGCGATTATCGATAAACAACAACAACAACAACTACAACAACAACAAGAAATAAATACCAC
>JACKZZ010018615.1_pt1 | contig 15107 bp, 14 predicted proteins | sample 8027871 | NCBI WGS metagenome assembly JACKZZ01 (sample SAMN15724774, study PRJNA655200) | protist metagenome | isolation source: fluorescence activated cell sorting (FACS) single amplified genomes of... | place: USA: West Boothbay Harbor, Gulf of Maine | collected 2000-07-19
TGAATCTTTAAAGAAAGTGCTAAAAGATTTAATACTTCATACAGATGCAGAAACACTAGCAGAATGTGAAGACTCTGTTATACTTGAATCACTTGTTTCAGTTAACTTATATCAGTCTTTAAAAGCTGATGAAGCTAGGTTAGCAAAAGTAAGAACCATTGACAATGAATCATATTGGAAGTTTTTAAGTAACACCAATAAAGATACAATTGATGAGTCAACTTTAAGTAGGTCTAAGGACCAGATTGAAGTTCTTAAAGATAATAAGGACATAATGAACTTATATTCTAAAGAGACTACTGACTTTGAATTAGATGATTATGAAACTCATGCAGAAAAATACTTAACATGTAAGCTAAATGATAAACCATTTGGATTACATGGATATGTAGATTTCTATAGTGTGGATCATAAAAATAAAAAAGTAGTTATTTCTGATTTAAAGACTACAGGTAAAACTATTACTGACTTTCAAGAAACAGTTGACTTTTATAATTATTGGTTGCAAGCAGCTATATATTGTAAGTTAGTATGGGAGTCATTATCTGGTAGAGAAGGACGTGATGATTATAAGATTGAATTTAAATTTGTTGTAATAGATAAATATAATCAAGCTTATGTATTTGACGTATCTCAAGAAACATTAGGCAAGTGGGCTGAAGGTTTAGGAGGTGTGATAAAAACAGCAGATTATCATTACAAAGAAAGAAATTACAGTTTACCCTATCAATTTTTAGTAAATAAAGTTAACTTATAGTATGGGTGTATACACAGACTATTTTCAAAAGAGTAAGGTTTTCATGTATCCGTTATTAGGATTAAAGAAAGGATTGACATATGTTCCTAGGCAAACTTATATTGCCTGGGAAGATGTCTACTCTACTGAAGATACAATGTTTATATGTTTATATAGAACACCAATGTCAGTGAAATTTAGAAAGTTTCTTGACATTTACATTGAATCAAATAAATATTATCATGAAACAATTGAACTGACTGATAATAAACATTTGGTGGTATATGACTTTAGTAAACTAAAATTTGATTATGATAACTTTATCAGTGGTAAATATTCAAACATTAGCATTGATAGTAAGATCTCTATATTAGATTATTTTAATGATGATCAAAAAGTATCAGAGTATATACATTCATTCTTATCTCCACAAGATAGTCATGATGAGTATGCTGAGTTCTTTGGTATCTCTAAGGATCAAATAGAGGATGTACATGAGATATGTACTCCACCAGATTTAATCAAAGAGACATTAGAGGATATTAACTATAAATTATCTAGGTTATTAAAAGATGTTTCAATATCTTTGACCAATAAATAAACCAATTATGACACAAATAGGACAAAATATGATGCTGGTAAAATCAGTATTCAGAAATGTAAATTCTTTTACACTTATACCGGTAAGTTTAGACTCACCATATACAGAAGCTATGTTTGACCCTGCGTCAGGCATTTTAGCAGTCATCAGTAAAGTGATGAAACAATCTTATCACATGGTCCCAAAACTAAATGATGATGGAGAACCAATTAGACTAAAAACACCCAACCAACAAACTGGTAAAACAGTAAAAGAGAAGATTGGTTGATACATTCTCTGAGTTTTATCTTAGTGATAAAGCTGATATTGAAACTTTTATTCACATGTTTGCAGTTAACGCAGAGTCATTTGACTATAATGCATTTATGCAAGTTGATGTTAAAGAAACGCCAGTGTCTAAAGTAATCTTACCTGGTCAATAAAGGTCTAACACTTTACGGACTAAAAAAAGAGAGCCTCATTGATTTGGGGTTTTTTTGGCACTAATATTTAAAAAATATAAGAATGAAACATTGGGTAATGGACTATGAAACTTTATCTAATTGCTTTACCGGGGTATTTGAACACTACAAGACTACAGAAACAAAAGTCTTTGTTATTCATGACCTGCGTAATGATTTAGAGAGTTTTATAAGTTTCCTTGAAGAAAATATTAATAACAAAGAGTGGCATATATCCTATAACGGATTGGCCTTTGATGGTCAAGTCACTCATTATATAATAGATAATCACTTTTTGTGGTCTGATTTAAGCGGTTGTGAAATTGCTGATATCATTTATAGGTATGCCCAACGTTGTATTCAGAAATCTAATGCAAAAGAATTCAGTGATTATCCACAATGGAAGATGCAAATAGGTCAAATAGACATATTTAAATTACACCATTGGGATAATCCAGCTAAACGTTCAAGCCTTAAATGGATACAGTACAGCATGGATTGGGAGAATATTCTAGATATGCCTATTCATCATGAGACAGAAATAAAAACTCAGGAAGAAATAGATATTATTCTTGAGTATTGTATTAATGATGTTAGATCTACAAAAGAAATTTATAATAGATCTAAGTCTCAAGTTGGCCTAAGAAAAGAACTAACTGGAACTTATGGTATTAACATGTTTAGTGCATCAGAACCAAGAATCAGTAAAGAAATATTTGGTTATTATTTATCTAGAAACTTAAATATACCAATGAGAAATCTCAAACAAATGAGAACTCATAGGGGTAATATAAAGGTTAAAGATATAATATTACCATATGTTTCATTTACATCTCCTGAGTTTAAACTTTTACATGAAAGGTTTAAAACCCTAGAGATAGATGCATCTAAGTTAAAAGGTAGTTTTAAGTACAACATCTTGTACAAAAATGTAAAGACTCATTTTGGATTAGGTGGTGCACACGGTGCAGCGGCTAAAGGTGTTTATGAAAGCTCAGAAGATATGATTATAATGTCGTCAGACGTTACTAGTTTTTATCCCAATCTTGCTATTAAAAATCAATGGTCTCCGGGTCATTTTCCAAAAGAAGCATTTTGTGACCAGTATGAGTGGTTCTTTGAAGAGCGTAAGAAGATACCTAAGAGCAATCCAATGAATTATGTATATAAGATTATACTTAATTCTACTTTTGGTCTTAGCAATGATGTAAATAGCTTCTTCTATGATCCTGAGTTATGTATGAGAATTACAATTAATGGTCAGTTAACACTGATGATGTTGTATGAACAAATAATGGAACGTATACCAGGTGCAGTTGCTTTATTGCAAAACACAGATGGTGTGGAAACTATTATACCTAAAGAGCACTATGATTTATATATGGAAATATGTGAAGAGTGGGAGCGTACTACAAGTTTAAACTTAGAACATGATCAATACCAAAAATTGGTACTTTCAGATGTTAATAATTATATTGGTGTAAACAACTATGTAAATGTTGACATTACTAAGTGGAGAGAAGTTAAACAGAGTCAGCCTCATTACTTATTTAAAGTTGAGAATGATAAATTTAGTTTTGCTCCTGTTAAGCTTAAAGGACGTTTTGATTTTCAAGATCTACAGTTACATAAGAATAAGTCTAAGCTAGTTATTCCAAAGGCCATATATCAGTACTTTGTTAATGATATACTACCAGAAGATTACTTAGAAGAGAATAAAAATATTCTTGATTATTGTATAGGTGGTAAATCAAAAGGTCAATGGCAACAAATAGCTCGTAGCATAGAAAATGGAGCATATAAAGAAGAGAAGCTTCAGAAAATTAATAGATATTTTATATCCAAACAAGGTGTAAAAATTGTAAAGGTTAATAAAGATGACTCAAGAGAAATACAATTAGAAGCTGGCAGGTGGGTACAAACAGTCTTTAATAAGATGAAACTAGCGCCTAAGTGGTCTGACTATAATATAGATAAGATATATTATTTGCAAGCCATTGAAACAGAGATTAATAGTATACTAACAGTAAATAAAAATCAACTAAAATTATTTTAAATGTCAAAAGAAATCAAATTTAATATAGAAGCCAGGAATGGCTTAAAAAATGGTGTGGATGCCTTAGCTAATGCAGTTAAGGTAACCCTAGGGCCTAAAGGGAGAAACGTAGTTATTTCTAAATCTTATGGTAGACCACAAGTAACTAAAGATGGTGTTACTGTAGCCAAAGAAGTAGAGTTAGAGGACCCATTAGAAAACATGGGTGCTCAAATGGTCAAAGAAGTAGCAAGTAGAACTAATGATCTAGCTGGTGATGGAACTACAACAGCTACAGTTTTAGCTCAGGCAATTGTTTCAGAAGGATTAAAGAATGTTGCTGCAGGCGCTAACCCTATGGATTTAAAGCGTGGAATAGATAAAGCAGTAAGTACTATTGTGGATCATTTAGCAGATAATACCATACCAGTGGATAAGTCTTCTGATATGATCAGACAAGTTGCTAGTATTTCTGCTAATAATGATCATGTTATAGGTAATCTTATTGCTGCAGCTTTTGAAAAAGTGGGTAAAGAAGGTGTCATTACTGTAGAAGAAGCTAAAGGAATGGAAACATATGTCAACGTAGTTGAAGGTATGCAATTTGACAGAGGATATTTATCTCCTTATTTTGTTACTAATCAAGAAAAGATGTCTGTTGACCTGGAAAATCCTTATATCCTTATAGTTAACAGTAAGATTTCTGTAATGAAAGATCTTATACCTGTATTAGAACTAGTAGCTCAATCAGGTAAATCTTTATTGATTATAGCAGAAGATGTTGACGGTGAAGCATTAGCAACTCTTGTTGTAAATAAACTAAGAGGTGGTCTCAAAATAGCTGCAGTTAAAGCTCCAGGCTTTGGTGAAAGAAGAAAAGGTATGCTAGAAGATATAGCAGTTTTAACAGGTGCTACAGTAATCTCTGAAGAGAGTGGTGTTACACTTGAAAACGCAACATTAGAGCTATTAGGTAAAGCTGAAACAATTACTGTAGATAAAGAAAATACTACAATAGTAAATGGATCAGGAGATGCTGACTATATAGAAGAAAGAGTTCTAAATATTAAGTTTCAAATTGATACTTGTGATAGTGAATATGACAAAGAAGTATTACAACAACGTTTAGCTAAGTTAGCTGGTGGTGTTGCAGTTCTTTATGTTGGAGCGGCATCTGAAGTAGAAATGAGAGAAAAGAAAGATAGGGTTGATGATGCACTTGCTGCAACTAAAGCTGCTATTGAAGAGGGTGTTGTTATTGGAGGTGGTGTAGAATTACTTAAAGCTAGTAAAATACTTATTTATGAAACTAACTTTAATGATGAAAGCACAGGTATAGATATTGTAGCTAGAGCTCTTAGATCACCATTCAGAACTATATGTGAAAACGCAGGTGTAAGTGCTGATGTAAAGTTAGAAAGTGTATTATCAAGAGGTGACGGTTTTGGTTATAATGCTAAAACTGATGAGTATGTAGATATGCTAAAAGCAGGTATTATTGATCCTAAAAAAGTAACAAGGATTGCATTAGAAAATGCCGCTTCTGTTGCTGGTATGATACTTACTACTGAGTGTGCATTAATTAATATTGGTCAGCTAGAACCTGACATGCCTCCTATGGGAAATATGCCTGGGATGCCATTTTAATAAATTAACAATAAAATAAATATAAATTATGGATTATTTTGAATTAGAAGCAGTCATAGAAGTATGGGCTGAAGAAAGAGGTATTCTTGCTAAAGCTACACCAATGGCCCAGTCATTGAAAACATTAGAAGAAACAACAGAACTTATTACAGCTATCAACAATGATGATCGTGAAGAGATTATAGATGCTATGGGTGATATTATGGTTACCTTGATTATTCAAGCTAAAATGCAAGGCTTAAGTCTTGAAGAATGCCTTGAAAGTGCTTACAATGTAATTACAAAACGCACAGGCAGAATGATTAATGGACAATTTGTTAAAGATTAATTTGCTGAGTCAGATTAATTTATTATATTTACACTTAATAAGTTTATAATTATGGGGTATAAAAGACCAACAGAAGTAACCAGAAATTATCTGGAAAATCAACCTTTACCTAACCATGGTAAAAGTTACACAGTTATTTCTCACAAAGAAGTAATTGACAACACAATGAATCTGCTTTCAGCAAGTGGATTCAGTATAACAAAAGAGGTTTATAGATCTAATATGGGCGCTAATGTAGCCCAGGGGATCTATCATATTAGACCAATTAATCCAATTGATAATAGCATAGAGACTGAAGAAGAGTTAGGTATGATGTTTTCTTGGACAAACTCATATGATAAGAGCACAAGATTTCAGTGTGCTGTTGGAGCATATGTTTTAGTATGCAGCAACGGAATGGTTGCAGGAGATATGATGAATTATAATAGAAAGCATACTGGTACTGCTAATATGGACACAAAGATCCATATGAGTGATCAGATTAAAAATGCTGAGAAGTATTATAAAAGATTAATATCTGATAAAGACTATCTAAAAACTGTGACTCTATCATGTAAGGATCAGTCTGAGTTGATAGGTAGACTATTTATTGATGAAGATCTTCTTGACACACAGCAAGTATCTATGGTTAAGAAAGAGATGGAAAAGCCTTCTTTTGATTATGGAGTTAACAGTGAATCCGCCTGGGCATTTTATAATCATGTAACACATGCATTGAAGAAAGCACACCCAAGAGATTGGCTAGGTGATCAGCAAAACTTTCATGACTTTATAACAACAGAAGTTATCAAAAGTACTTTGTTCTCTAATGTTGAAGTTAATACTAACTATAATGATATAGATATAGTAATGGAGGATATTGTAGAAATACCTATAGATGAAGATATAACAGAAAAAGTTTTAGTTCAAGAAATGTATATGGGTAGAATATGAAAACAGTAGGTTTTATAATATTAATTTTTTTATTTTTCTTCTTATTAAGTATATTAGTAGGTAAAAAATTAGGAGATTAAATATGGACTGGTCAACAACTAAACTAACGGAACCACAGGTGAGAGCTCAAAGCATTCATACATCTATGGGTCCGTTAGATGGCCTTAAACATATCTTACAGATACAGTATTTCTGTGATAGTTTTCCCTTTGATACTCTAAAGAAGTATTGGGAAGAAGTAGAAATAGAATTTCAGGAGATAGCCTATCCAAAAAAATAGAGACTGTGAAAAAGTTTATAGAATTTGCCTTAATCTGGTATAGTCAACAAATGGCTATACCTTTTTGGGTTATAGGTCATGTACACTTGTCAGTAAATACATATAAAGATATACATGAAGTTATTGCTAGTATAGGGTTAAACTTACTAGTGGCAATAGGCTTCATCATGGACTATCGTAAAAATAAAGACAAATGAAAAAAAAAGATAAAAGAATAGAAAAATATTCTAAACTTGGTATTAAATTTATACCCTGTGATGAAGATAGTCAAACATATAGTTGGCAAAGAACTAATAGGAAAGCAACATCTCGTGCTGCTGATGGTCCTTGTGGAGCATATGAAGTTAGAAAGATTGAAGATGTTATGGCTGAAAGAAGAAAAAGAAAAAAGAAATGAAAAAAGCTGAAACTAGAAAAGCTACTCCAGTATTTACTGGTGTATTAAGATACTTCCCGGATGCTATTATGGAAATAGCTCGTGTATCACTACAGGGAAACAAACAACATCATCCAGATAAACCATTACATTGGGATCGTGATAAGTCTAATGATGACCTTGATGCACTAGCTAGACATCTTATAGATGCAGGAACAATTGATGATGACGGAATACGTCACACAGCAAAAGTTGCCTGGCGTGCACTTGCATGCCTACAAAAAGAATTAGAAGACCAAAAGTAATTTACTTGTTATACTGATCTTTCATTATACCATTCATAGTACCAAGAACACTAGTATCCGGGTTTGATGTAAAACCTCCCTTACCTGTTGCTTGATTAGTAACTACTGAGCCACCAGCCCTAACTTTAGGACTGTGTGGACTCATAGGGTTACTTGCTTTATTTTGTTTTACTTTATCCATTATAGAATTGTTACTTGACCTGTGAATATATTTACTTGCACTGCTGTTCCATCACCTGCTTTAAATGCATTACCAGTTGCTGTACCAGTGTTGTTAAAAGGAGGGCCGTTAAATACTTCTACTTGATCTGCAGGATTACTAGGGTCTTCTTTAAATATTCTAAGAGTTGCTGCATCACCATGGGAGTTTGCAACCCATGTAAGATCTGGATCAAAAGTAAAAGGTTGGTTAAGTACATAACCTGAACCTGGTCTAGTTATTGAAATTATAGACTGTATACTTGTATTATTACCTGTTCCGCTCATAGTTACAAAAGCTGAACATTGACTATCTCCACCACTTAAAAAATATTCTGCTCTAGTAGTCCCTATATTGTTATTAGTAAATCTTGTTTGATTATAACCAGCACCACCACTATTTAATGTTATACTAGTAACTCCTCCATTAGCATCTACTCCACTAATTATACCTGTTGCTTGAGTTGTAGCAAATGTTTTACTCCAAGTATCTCCTGCAATATAAAAAATTATATTACCATCTATACTATTAGCAGCTATCTGTTGTATAACACTTGCTTGAAGTCTTTGCGCTCCTGTAGAACTAAAATTAGTATCTATATTACTTTGTGAATTAACATATCCTCCATCATAGTTATATATTGTATTAGATTTAGAATATGCAGCACCACGGGGTGTGTAATCAATATTGCTAGAACTTACTATAGAAGGTGCTCCCGCAGCTCCTTGTCCAACTCCAGTGTTATTAGCATCAGCTCTCGCCCAAGTTCTTCCACCTGGTGCAGTTAAATATGCAAGTGTAGGAGAAAAACTATCTAAACTATATCTCCTTAACGCTGTTTCAATTACACCAGTAATAGGATTTTGTATATTTAAATTAGAAGTAGAGGTTCTAAGTAAATAATAAACCTCTGTTGCACCAGCAGCATTTGTAATAGCAGCATATATTTTAAATGCACCATCATCACAAGCATGAGAGGAATTAACAGTAGATGCTAAAGTTATTGCTGATGTAGCAAGAGGAGCATAACCAATATCTTCATTTGTAATTACATAGGTTAGATTACCTGTTACAGCATTTGCACCTGATAAACTAAAAGCATTATTTATTGTAGCAGCATCAAAAATTATGGTATCACCTACTGATATATTATCATTAGCAGGATAAGACATAGGGTGAGCTACAATATTTGGTACTCTTGTCTCAACAAAAGTTGAATTAGTTTGAAAACCAGCAGTTAAATATACTAATTGAAATGTTGAATTTGCAACACCTGGATATGTTCCACCACTCGGTGAAACATTCAATACTTCATTATAATTAGGTAGTCCTGTATTGCTTAGGTTACCAGGTTGAGATGTAAATTGAGTTAATCTTCTTCCTTGACTAGTATAATTTCCCATCCAACCTTGTGGTGAAGGAAGAGGTATAGCGTTCCATGTACCTCCAGTAGCTCCATATACAGGTAAATTTGTATTAGTTCTGAAAGGAAACAGTGCTGCTTGAGCTGTAGCTGATGCTGTTTCATTTGACACCTGAAATTCAAATCTATTTAATATATCTAAAGCTGCAGTTACATTAAAAATGTACTCGCTCTTACAAGTTACATCTACATCTTGAAGTGTAAATCTAAATTGCTGATTACCAGATGGAACAGAAGGTTGATCAAAAGTAAACTTCCATGGTGCTGGTACATCTTTTTGTATTGTTGAACCTGCTGGAAGACCGGCTATCCAAGTTGTACCACCGTCAAGAGAATATTCTGTTGTAAGTGTTACGTCAGTATATGGATTATCTGGATCACAATAGTCACCTACCCATTGATAAGGTCCACCTGCGGAACCGCTATATAAAGGTGCAGTTGATGCTGCTCCACAAGGTTGATTAGCTCCTTGATAAACGGCAAATGATGGTATATCACAAACACAGCTTACATTGTATGTTGTTGTTGCTTCTTTTTCACATGAACCATCAGTAACTTTCCATGTAAATGTTCCAGTTCCACAATAGTTTATGGCAGGAACAAAGTCATAAACACCAGTAGCTGAGTTTAAGTTGACTGTTCCATGTGATGCTGGAGGTGGAGTTACAATACTCCAAGTTAATGGATCACCATCAGGATCTGAGGCTGTTAAAGTTTGACCTGTTAAAGTTGTATCTTCTACTAAACTAATAGTAGTGTTTTGTACAATAGGGCATTGGTTAAGAGGTTGTATTTCACAACAAGCATCCCACCATATAATTTGATTTCCTCCTGAGTCTATACGTAAAATGTAATGAAACTTTACAGCTACACCTTGTAACCAAAATCCACCGGATTGATTAGTTGGTGTATAAGGAAAACCGCTAGCAGCATCACCAGACCAAGTTGTTCTTACAGTCTGTGTAGTTCCTCCATTAACACCTGTAAATAGTAAATAGTCTAGAGGTATATTAGGGCTATCTGCAACAAAAACAAAATAACCTTCATCTGCATTCAAAAGATTATTTGGTCTAATTGCTCTAAAAGCAGCCGGATTAGTAACTTCCATATAACCATTATACTTATCTACATTCCAGTTTGCTATACCTAGACTTGGATCTATTAAATCCCAACCTAATTCTGGAACAATGCTTAATGCATCTCTCCATCTAACTACATTAGCTGCACTCGGATCTCTTACTAAAACTTGTGTAAGTGTATCATCTTGTGATACAGTATCAAGTTTAGTAGTACCTTGGATTTGCATGTTACCTTCATTTATTACTACAGAAGCAGGTAAACTTGAATCACCATCTTGAATTAATAAAGAACAACCTAATGTATTAGGAGTTGGAGTGTATAAAGGAATTCTATATATAGCACAAGCTTCACCTATAATTGCTGCAGGATTATCTTGCCATGCAAAAGTAGTCCCATCAGAAATAAGAATCTGATCTGCAGTTCCTATAGCTAATTCTTGTTTAAGATTATTTACATTACCCTGCCATAAGCTTCCATAAGTTAAAGCTTCAACAACATCATCATCAGACCATACTACTCTTCCGTCACCTAAACCTACAAGTACTTGAGATAGTTGACCAACATTTCCTTGTGAATCTGTAATAGGCCCATTAAGTACAATGTTAGAGTTAAGTGTTGTAGTTGTAGGAGGTACTGGAGCCATAGTTAAGCTACCATGTTGTACATTTACTAATGCAGTAAAAGTAATACCATCCATAGTAAAGTTAGCATCATCTTCTAATACTCCACCAGGACCAACTATAACTATACGGTCTTCAGTAAGAGTAGGAGTTGTTATTGTTCCTTCTACATATAAATCACCTGCTATGTTTATAGTATCACCTATAGCATTCTGTGTTATTATGGAATCTTTTAAAGTATCCCATGAACATGTTCCTTCAGGTGAAGTATATACAGGTACAAAACCTAAATTACCTGAACCAGGTTGTGTTCTTGTTAGATTCTCAGTTGCTTCACATACAAGATCACCCCATTTGACTACAAATGGTTCCATTTTAGGATTATAGGCGGCACCAGTATTAATAGTACTGTTCTGATAAAGCTTACCAAACTCAAAATGATCTCTCATTTTGTCTAGTTTCTTTTTCTTTTTATTCCTCTTTAATAGCCCTAAGACTTCTTGTATATAAACACTCATGTTCTTTTTTTTTAATATTTATGTTATATTAATTAAATATAGCAACGTTGATTAATATATTAATTTTTCCTCCTGCAGTATTTGTTGATTGTAATGTAAAACCATTAACTGTTTTTTCAGTAATATATACTGCATCATTACCTGGTGATCCTTCAGTTGTAAGTTGAACAATATAATTTGTAGTTGGAAAAGGAGTTCCCCATGATACAGCATAAACACCTATGGTGCCTGGTTGTACTTGTAAACCATTCCAAGTACCAGCAATTTGTTTTACTATACCATTTGTTGTTCCCGTATCTAATACTGAAAATACAGTTTTAGCTATTGGTCCTGAATCAAATAGTTCATCAATTAAAACTTTCTGTACTGTATTAGTCTTAGCATCATTATATATAATATGATCTTCTCCTGGACTAGGTTCGTTGCCAACTGCTTGTTGAGCAGTAAGAACAATATTATCTGCACCAAGATAATCAACTTCTACAGTAGCAACTCCTCCTGCAGTATTAACAGTAATACCATTGGTTCCTACAACTGAAGCAGATCCTCCAGTACCATTGGCTGCTGTAAGAATTTGCCCTTGAGCATTTACTGTAATATCAGCATTAGTATATGGACCTGGTGTTACACCTGTGTTATCTAAATCAACTGTAAGTGTATCTGGTGCACTTGCTGTAGTTGTTAAACCAATACCACCAGCAATTGTTGCAGTATTGTTTGATGAAATTTCTTGAGAAGGACCTAAATCACCACTAAGTAGCCAATTTCCATAATTTATCCATGGTATATTAACAACTAACTGATTGCTAGAATTAAACTGAACCCCATAAGTTCTTTTTTCAACACTACTTACTGTCTGAGCTGTTTGTGCTTGTACAACATCACTAAATAATTTACCAATACCAAGAACGGTTGATGTCATTGTTACTACACTTGGAACAGATGGAAATGCTTGTAGATTACCTTGTCCATCTATGTAGTCTGTAGACAAGCCTGCCCATGTAAAGTCTAAAGTACTAGCTCCTGTATTACTACTGTCATTTGCTACTGCAACATCTAATGCATCACCAGCTGTTGTTGCTCCTATAGTTAATACACTTGCAAAGGTTATAACACTAGGGCTGCCTGATACCATACTAACACCAGGACCAACAAACTCAAACGCTCCTGATTCAGTATCACTGCCTACTTTAATACTATTTACTGTATTAACTGATACTGCACTTATAGTTGTAGTTTTAACACCGCTTCCATCTGTATTAATTGATTGTGATAAACCACTACCAATGGTTACTTTATCAAACCAATATCCTTCTGCAGTATCTGCTGCGTCTATTTTAAACTTAGTATCATCAGAACTACCACCCGCCCAAGGTACATTTACAACTAATTGTTGGTCTGAATTAAATTGAACACCATATGTTCTATCTTTTATAGTTGATACTGCCTCGGCTGCTTCAAGCTGTACTGTATCATCCCATAGTTTACCTGTTCCGGTAACAGTAGATGACATAACTGGTACTGAAGAAGGGATAGTAGGGAAAGCAACTAAATTACCTTCTCCATTTACATATTGACTAGCTGATCCAATCCAAGATATATCTAAAACTCCACTGGTTGTTACTGGCGTACCATTAACACTAACTGCATTTCCATCCATAGCAAGCCCTACACTTGTTACTGTCCCTGTCCCTACAGAAGGGAATGTTTGTAAAGTTCCTGTACCATCTATATATTGTTGTGCAGTACCTGCACCTGAAAATGAAAGAGTACCTGACCCTGTTACAGGAGATCCTGAAACAACAAATGCAGGAGGTGCTGATAAACCAACACTAGTAACGGAACCAGAACCACCAGAAGCGTCTATAGTTACTCCATTACCTGCTTGTGTTAATGTTATATTAGTTCCTGCATTTAAAAATAATGTACTAAGAACACTGTTTGAATCCTCTAAGTTGACTGCATAGTTTGTACCACCAGACTGTTGACCACTAAGAGTATATGTTGTATTATTATCTATAGAACTTATTTCTACTGTATCATTACCCTGATCTGTTAATGTAATGTTATTACCAGCTTCAAGAATTACTTTATCTAATGAGCCGTCTGATCCACTTAAATCTATAGAATAGTTTACACCAGCAGCACCGCTTGCTTGACCACCTAAATCATATGTAGTATTACTTGCTGCTGCAGGTGTTGGTAGAGTTACTGTTTTAAAGTTTACCTGTACAGGATGCCCAGTTGCATCTTGAATTATTTTGTCAACAACCTCAAATGAAGTACCAAATGCAGGTGATTCAGATGATGCTGTATCTACTCTAGTTGTATCAATGTGACTAATAGTTAATTTTTCTGGATTACCTCCTGCTAATGTAAGTGATGTAGCTATTTTATTACCACCTAGAAATTGAACTACTTCACCGTCAGTAACACTACCTGTTGCAAAGCCGTCATTAATTCTCCAATTAGTAAATAAAACTGGGAAAGTTTCTAAGTCTCCAGCACCATTAACATACTGAGTTGCATTACCCAAGTAATTAAATGTAAGAACACCAGCAGTTGTGATAGGACCTCCAGAGACTGCAATTGCATTTCCATTAGTAGCAGCATCTACACTAGTAACAGTTCCAACAAATTGATCTGTACTACTTATAGTTACATTATTAGAACCATCATCAGTTATACTAATATTAGTACCACCATAAAGCTTTACTATATCTATAGTAGCATCTGATCCGGTAAGTATTAAATCAACACCACCTTTAAATTCTGCACTACTATAATCATATGTAGTATTAGTAGAAGTAGTAATAGCAGCAACAAGATCATATATTGATATTAGTTCTTGGTCAAGTTTTGGCAAATATGCCATAACATTTAATGCACTATCTTGTTTTGAAGATAGAATTAAATAATCATCCTTACCATCAGTATCTATATCATACGGTTTTGGAGCATATTTTTTCTTGGCAAATAAACCAATTACGTCTTGCAGTAGTGAACCCATTTTTTGTTTTTTATAAGTATAGTGCAGATAGCTTAACGCTAGTCTGTGCCGTACATGTTATTGTTATATTACCATCTACATCATTAAAGGCATCAACTTCAAAAGGTCCTAAAAAACCTTCTTCACCAGCAGATAAACTTAATACAGCATTCTCTTTAGTTAAAGTTCCTAATAAAGGATCTACTACTGTTGTTACTACAGGTATTACGGTAGCAGTTAATGCTGCAGCTCCTCCATTTTCAACGTGAAAAAATTGCTTTCCTGTATTTGATAGTTTATCTCCAGCCACTGCTGGAGTTACTGTAGTAGGTTTTAAACCTACTTGTGTTATTTGTTGTGCAGTTAATATTGCCATAGTATTTTATTTATTTACCTTTTCTATATCCGCTTTTAAATGCTTCTGATTGAACTGGCTCTGCAGCTCTAGTAGATGTACGTTTTATTTCAACACCCCGTGCTGCCATACGCATTCTAGTTGCTGTAGCTGTAGCATTTTTCTTTGCCTGAATTTTTGATGGTATAGAAGTTGGATCAAAATATCCATTCTTTACCTTGCCGTCCCCTAGAGGAAATGAT
>JACKZZ010005829.1_pt1 | contig 15102 bp, 12 predicted proteins | sample 8027871 | NCBI WGS metagenome assembly JACKZZ01 (sample SAMN15724774, study PRJNA655200) | protist metagenome | isolation source: fluorescence activated cell sorting (FACS) single amplified genomes of... | place: USA: West Boothbay Harbor, Gulf of Maine | collected 2000-07-19
GCAAGAACTTACTATTGTGCAAAATAACGATAAAATACAGACGCGTTTGTATGTACGTAAAGGACACTGCTAGGGCCTACATAATGTCTAGCAATACATAAGCACAAACAAACAATGATCTGAAAAAAAAAAAAAATAGCTCGCGCCTTGCATGGCTCCGCGCCCAATTATACTTAAAACAGCTACTTCAGGCTGTAAGGCTATAAATACTAGAAATGCCATTTATGAGCGTACGACGTAGCGCCGAAGCGAAAACATCACAAACTCCCCTTAATCGTAAATCATCGACTAAGCTTAAGCACAAGTAGTCTCATCTCCGCCAAATCTTTACCCACGCTAAGAGCAATAGTTGCTGACGGCGCATGCTAGCGAGCTGCGCTAGCCATGGCCTAGCGGCTGGCTCTAATGCTGGCAGCGCCGCCGCGTAGCTAGCGGAGCTGTTGCATCATGCACAGTTATCCAGCATAGCGCATAGCTCTGCTTTGCTTCCAGAATTAAGTAGTTTGAGTATTTTTTCAGCTTGCGTTCCGGCACATGTAAGGCTATAGCTGGCCGAGCGCGTCATGCAATATGCTAGCATTGCTGCGGGGCTCAGTTTTGCAATTACGCGCAGCGGCGCTACGCTTGCGCGCCTGGCTGCAGTTTTGCAGACGCGAGCTAGCAACAGCTGCGGCAGGCATAAAGAGCCAGCCGAGCATGCACTACCGCAGCGCAGGGGATATCGCGCAAGGCGCCAGCGCCGCCGCAGCCGCCGAGCGCTGGCGCGGCCCGCGCGCCATGCATGCATGGCCACTATGCATGCGCTGCAGGCAAGCAGGCCGCGCGTGCGCCAGGGCTGTCACAGCGTTAGCACTGGCATGCCCCATCGCATCGCAGCGGCCCAGCGCGCTGGCCGCCGCCTAGGCATAGCACAGCTTGCTAGCCTCGACGCTCAAGTGCCTGCTGCCTGGCTGAGACAACAGGCGCGAAGCCTTGAGCTGCTTACATTGTCTGTGAATGTCTCATCGGCTCCAATGCGGACCGGAAGACATTCTTCGCGCAGTTTCCAGGTGTGCCAACAATAGACATTTTTTTCGTCGTCGTTTAACAGATCCACCACATCCTTCTTGCGGCCATTTAACTCTCCTCCTAGCTCCTCCCGAGCTTTTCTTCTTGTTGCTTCTGCCTTTCTTTTCATCGAAAGACGAACCTGCTTCATTCTCGAATTCATCTCCACAGCCTCGCCTGGCAATCTTTCGTCGACCATGGAGTGCGGCAAGACCCCTGTCATAAAGTCTTCGATACACAAGTCTCGAAGAAACTCCCGAAACTGCATCATTTCATCTGTTTTCGAACGCGCGTCATCGCTGTTGTACGTGGCAGGCAGCTCGACCTCGTCGTGAAGGCATGTCGACTGCTGCATCTGTGCAGACGTCAGCAATACGGTGGCCCAGCCACAGTTAAACCCATCGTATTGGATTTTTCGATCGCGAAGCCGTTATTCCTCATGCAGACAGCGAGACGCCGGGCATGGGTAGTCGATCCAAACGGGTCCCAAACAGACGCGCATAGCTTGTGTGTTGGACACTTTCCGATGCACACTGCAATCCAATGCTGGTTAGAGATGTTTGCAGCCCCCCCAAAGAAAATGTCTTAGCCATGTTTTCTACATCCTGTAGTTTCTCCTCAACATACTTGTTTGTGGAATAAGTAGTCTCGTAGTACGATACTGGACAGGGAACGAAGAGTCCAATCACAGCGTCGTTGCGAGGATGCGCTCGTCGATTGAGAGCTTGCTGCGCATTGTATAGGCTGGATGTCGAAGCCCATGTGATCCTGTCCCCACTAATCGGAGGAAGGTACAGATTCTCCGTCAACAACTCGATGGCTTCAAGCTGCGCGCGGGTTACGAGGTAACACGCATTGTTATCGCCACCGCTCGTGGTGGTGGAAACGGAAGATTGGGAGGCGCCTTTTTTTTGTGTCGCTGTCAAAACTCGTTGAGGCTGCTGTTTCGTAACGCTTGTTTTCCGCCGCGCCGACACGGCAAGTGGGTTCGGAGAGGGCGATGGCGCAGGGAGAACGTCGTGGTCGTGATTTAAAGTCGCGAGCAAGGGCAACACGGAAGGCGCTCTGGGAATACACCGACGAGGTGGGGCTTTTGGAGTGCGGAGGTGTAATATGTTCTGAATGTCGAGGCGATACCCAGGGTTCGACATGGAAGGCCTGCACAAGGTTTCTAGTGAATAGTCCCGTGTGCTTGAGTCAATTTCGAGCTTAGCAGCACGAAACTGGTAAGTTGCCAGACCGAGAAGATGCTTGTTGTACAGCTGCTGCCACCGCATTCGTCCAAAGTGCGCCGCCCAACTACAGGGCAGTGATTCGGCGAGTATGTTAGCAAGATGCTTCTCTCCCCTCTTCACTTTGTTTGACAATCGGGCCAAGTACACACTCGCCTCCCCCACCAAGTAGCGACACTCCTCCACCGAACGCAACAACCTATTGTTGTGCATTATAGCGAGAGCTTCTCCCGATAAATATTCGACGCGCGTGGCATTTGGAAGATCGCCTTCAGATCGTTTGGCAAGCGCAATATCCACTGCTTTCAGCTTACGCTGAAGGCGTCCTCTCAACCCAACGTCTTCCTTGCCGGCCCTATTCACCTCCCTGATAAGTATGGCTCGCTGGACAGATGGGGCTTCATCAGGAGAGACTGGTATGTCGCTTAAAGCATCGTAGCGAGCACTCTTTGGAGATTGCGTTGCTAGCAGACGGGCCCTTTTGAGCCGCCGGACAAGTTGGCTTGGAATGGTGACATTAGAGTTCTCCGACACCCAAACAACCGCAGCACTCATCGTCTCAATTCGGTGTGTCACACTCATGTACGGGAGTGAACTGGGCAGGACTTTCTCGAAAACACTCCAGAAACGCTCAGTATCTTCCAGGTCCACCAAGCCTGCCCCTTTGGTGACACGAACGTGCAGCTGGCTCCAGCAATTCCAGCCGTGAGTGGTCACGTGAAACGCAGGGGTTACAGGGGCAATATTTCTTGTAAGCTCACGTATTTCATCGGATTTTTCTTGTCGCGGCCCCAGCCACCTTCTCCACAAGCATGCTATATCGTATCCAAACAGCCGCCGACATGGTCGCAAGCCAGGGGATTTTAAGTGTGACAGGTTCAAAGCCTGTAAGGCTATGTGGTACTTTTCTCCTCGTGCAAGGTCTATCAGAGCAGAGCAAACCCCGTGAACGCAAACAGTGCCGGCCACGCCGGAGCGGTACGAATTGCCGTCGTCCTGGTTGAGAATTGCTTGATAAAATGAGCCCCCGCACCTCGCCGTGTTGTCCAATGTTTTTGAATTCCTTTTATGTTCGGCTTGTTTTGGCTGACAACCCGAGCCATCTTGCTCAGTGTCGCCAAACTGAGCCGTTTCAGCATAAATAACCCCAGCTATCGAGCTATTGTTCTCGTCACCTCCAGGTCCACGCTCTTTTTTGCCACAATTTTTAAAGCAGGCGTCGAAGGCCGATCGACAATAACATCGGAGCTTCTGCTCGTTGTCTCAACGCCGTACTGCGTGAATACCTTCACAGTACGTGATGGAGCACCACCAGGACCAGACTCGTCCGATTCCCAGCACTTGTACCTCGGAAGCGAGAAGTTACCCTCTTCATCAAAACAAATGGAATGAATAACCTCGACTAGCGCATCTGTGTGCTGTAAAAAGGAAGCGATTCTAGCCTCTCGCACCGTGCGTCCATCCCTACGTGCCGAGCTGCGAACTTCCGGTGCGGGTTCATCATCGATACTGTCTGCCTCCATGAATAGCTCGCAGCCAGCATAGTCGTTCTCAACTTCGCTGACTGTTTCGGTCCCCATTCCTCCGTTGGAATCTGTGTTTTCTGGCGGCGAAGCAAAATCAGCGTCTATTCTTTCTTTTTGTTTCTTCAATGCCTAACGAGGGGGTTCATAAGAGAGATTCGATTAGACTTAATCTGGCATAAGTAGCACCAAAGGTGGCATAACAGGTAGCTAGTGGGACAGCTAATCAGAATTCAATCAGATTCCTAGATTCAGAAGCGCTTCAGAAGCGCTCCAGAGAGCGTAGGGTAGGGTAGGGAGGGGGAACAGCCACAAGCATGCACCTTAGCTATATAATGGCTGTTGATAGTCGTTTGCGTCTTAATCGTTTATTTCGTTTCTCCAATATATTCCGAAGGGCAAGTATCGTCGCGTGGGCAAAGATCTCAGACATACTCTGGGTTTTTACTTTGGTATTCAAGCGCAGGAAGGGACCTCTAGATATACCATTATACGGAATGGGGCTGCGTTGCTTGGCGATCGGGTTTGGCGACGGCGAGGAAGCCCGCGGTTTCGAGCCAGAGCTTGCTCTGCTCTGGATCCTGTTTTCTACCGAAGTTTTGCTTCCAAATCCCATGACTCTCAAGGGATTTTATCCATGAGTGTGCAAGGGATTTTGCCTCCTCAGCCCTGACTGTACTGCTGTATACTCACCACCCACCGCATACATAAAATTTTTCATCAACGGCCACTGGTGCACAACATCAGCGAGTACCAATCAGTCGGTTGTTGGGTTGCTTTTAGTTCGACCCAGAACCCAGAAGGCTTCTATTGATAGCATGCCCTCAACGTTAATCCCTGAAGAAGATGAGTTTGACATTGGTAGTTCCGAATATCTGCACTTTTAACTCGCACCCTTGTACCTCTGAATATAGTTGATATTTTGCTGCAATCCACAGGAGGAGCTGGACTTCCGCTGCCTTTGGGCGACGAGGACGATTACTTTGATGATGAAGAGGAAGATGTGTACCCGCAAGACTTCGCGTTTGAGTCAATCGACGTGGGTATGGCTTGGTACAGGCGATGTCATATCGTATTGACTCGCGCAAAGAACACAAAAACATGCCTGGTCATCTACGTAGGTTTAGCGATTGTTTGTGGTCTGCTATTTGGAGCGGCAGCATTTGGAGCCCACAAGTTACGAAACCATATGATGTTCACTATTGTAGAAGCCCTAATAAACTTGATGCTGGTGTTGGAAGTGTTTATCGACATCATGGGCATGGGCATGGTCTATTTTACCAAGCTCTACAATTTGCTCGATTTCACAGTTACCATCTCTTGTGTCGCCTTTTTTTTTGCTTTTCTGGAAGAGGAACGCAATGTAAGAGTACGTGTTGCGCAGGCGTAGACCTTAGAATATAAACTGTCCGTATATTTGTATCGTGATTTGAACAATTGTGATTGCCTAATTTATCGTTTAGGCGTTCGACGAAAATATCCCCGTTATGAATGCAATCCTTCTTGGGATTCGTTATTCCTTTCAATTGTTCAGGACATGCATGTGTGCATATAGGGGACATAGTACGATGCAAATGCTAGCTCAGGATGAGGTTGAAGTGCATGATCTGGAACTGCGCGGCATGGTTCGGATGGGGAACAGAGGAGAAATGGATATCATTTTAGGTGGAATAGAAAGAGATGACGGAGTTGACGAGCTAGGTGAGGTGGGAATTGTGCGTGGGGATTACGATGACATAGACATAGGTGCAGAAAGTGATGACAACCTTAGCAGTAAAACTGGCAGTAAACTCGGGCACCGAGCAGCTTCTGTAGACTCACAGGGCTTGCGAGCCGACTCTCTGGAAGAAAATTAGCTATATCAAATACGCTACGATGTTAAGGTTGCCATGTGTGTACAGTGTGCATTACAGCGCGCGCAGACAGGGCATGGCATCTAAGTATAGCTAGTAGCTTAATAAAGGCCTTTACACCGAAATGACTTTTTTGGTAATATGACTTTTTCCGTGCGTAGCTTTTAACATTCTTATGAATACTGTGTACGTACTGCTTGCTGCCGCGCCATGTATTCATTTGCCGCCCGACAGCCTCGTACTGATCGACCACGATGAGTCTTATAGCTAGCCTAGGGCAGGATTTCTGTCTCCGCCCCACTATCGGTTGAGCGAACACTTGCCCAGCTTGCTGTACTGCCTGTCCGTTTCACTTTGGGTGCAGGGGCTACTACATTGAACTGGGCAATTACGCACGTAATATCGTCTTGATAGCTCCCCCCTGTATTTTCGAGCCATTTTTGCTTAGCATGCTTGCACACTCTCTTGGCAGCAGAGTTTAAATCACCGTTGCTCGATTCAAGGGTGCCAGTATCGCAGATCAACTGAGCCACAGCGGCGTTACTTAAATATTCGAAAACTCCATCAGAAGCCCATACAGCAAAAATATCTTGCTTTCGTAGTGTATGTTCCGTAACATCTGGTGTACTGATGACGTGGGGGTGGAGAGCAAAATCCCCTATTGATCGTGAAACAGCCAATCCCAATGCTCCCGAATTGCCAAAAACACGATATGGGTGGCCTCCTCCTAATGATGCAACTCGGCCGCCACTCTGTGTGATTCTGGCCTTTTCTTCGGGATCATCTGGTTTGTGATCCTTCGATAGTGGAGCAACGATAAAATCGAGGCCACGAGATCTTATCGTTGATTGTGATTTATGGCTTCGGTCGGCTTCGCCCCCACAACTACTGCTACTTCTCTCACAGCTTAGAATACTTGCTAGTCCTTTATCGGCAATCTGCGTGCATAAAATACACCGTGAATCTCCCACATTCGCTGTGAAAAGCTTATTCCTCATCTTAAGGCCGAGAACAGCTGTGGTCCCGCTTCGGGATGCATCCAACCTCGCATGCTTAGACAGCCCAGCACTTATGCTTCCTTGAATCGAACGCAATTGAGAAATAACCTCATCAATAAGAAGGCTCAAACGCTTTCTGGGATTTTTAATTAGCATCTGTTTTTCTTTCCGAATCAATTTGGCAAGTTTTTTGGCCATGAATTCTGAAATCTCGTGACCGAGCTTACCGTGCCCGTCCATCACACCAAAAAATGACGCACTTGGTTCGTTGTTTAAAGGAGAAATTACAAGATCTCTGTCTTGGTTGACCTTACTTGAATCATCCCTGATGCGACCTGCAATTGTATACGATCCCACTTTCGTCTTCCGCAGTGCAGGTTGTTCCTTCCGTTGAGTCTCATGCTGCACCTTCCCCTCTTCCGAAACTTTTTCGCGTACCAAAAGATCCTGCTGTCCAATCTCGGCATCTTGAGCAAACTCGGCAAAATGAACCAGGAAGCCTCCGTACAAAACTTGCTTAATTCTTCCCTTGTACATGAGGCCATCGTCAGCCCAGACTGCCCAAACAAAAGTACCAACGTCTAGTTCCTCTCGAGAGGGCGCATCAAATTGTGAAATTGCGGAATATTTTACGTCTACAACGTCATTCAAACCGTACTGTAGGAAAGATATGCGAGCCACACTGTCGTACGCTTCTTTCACAACAGCGGGGTAAGAACACCCATCATCCCACGTAACCATACACCTTGACCCAGGAGTCCATTGACTAGAACCCGCAGAACTGCACAGTGGTTTTGATGCATTTTCAAAAGCTATCAATTGTTCAATCTGACTTTTAAGGGTCATAAGCCCTTCGTCACCAGGCTTGTCTGATAGTAAATCTTTCACCTGAACAAGCTGTTGCGCCAAGTTGCCATCGCCGGTCCGCTCGGCAGATTCCACCAACTTGTCTTCATCAGTTACTGCTGGAGCCTTTGGTACCGCGTCCCCAATTCTCCGTTTTTGCTCTCTGAAGCCTTCGACATCTGACAGCATGCAGTTTACTTCTGCTCGAATATACGAATTTTGCTTTCTGGCCCTCTTTTTGGGTCGAATATCGCTGTCCGATGCAGCAGAAAACCTGATATTCCCATCAGTTCTCCATCTATTTTCAATTGGATCGAAATGGGCCCATGTTTGCCGAACTTCGTCTGGAGACGAAGCTTCATCTTCAACCATAAGCCACCCGGATCCTGTAGTAGGATTGTCACCGACAATCCATTTTGCCTTGTGCTTGAAAATATAGAATCTCTTGTCATCCTTTATGTACACAGTCGGTTTTTCTGTAGAAGAGTACATGCCAAGAAACGGGGCTCCGTCTAAAAGCACGGGGTCGCCTGTCAGTGAAAAAAAGCGCCTCATTTTTTAGAGGCCGTCAATAATAGAGAGATATCGTCAACGAGTGAGCGTGTGCACAATGGGTAGGGAGTTTCGGGAAGAGAAGAGGGATGGCATTTTCTCAAACTCTCAAACTCTCCCCCACGACTTTTGGCGCGATTTCAGGATTTCGTGTTTGCGCGGGAAACCCGGGGAAACATCAAAATCCATTCTCATTCTTTCATTCTTTCTCGAGCATCGACCGGGATACAGCTTGCTGGTTTCTAACTCCCGAAACACCTCCGCCAAAACCCTCGAGGATCGTATGGAGAAGAAAATGGGACTAAATAAGCTCCGTTTTCCCTCTCATGGAAGCTCTCAACAAGAAAAGACACCTCAGCAGAAAGGTGCAACAGACAAGAAGTCTACAATTGGTTTGAGACACTTCACAGATGACGATTACTTTTCGATAAACAATAAGCGAGAACTTTCCTTGAGGCTAGGGAACAGAAAGCGGGCTCGTCCTGATGATCAACCGTCGTCGCGATCCACTGCCAAGACAGTTCCACGTCATACTTCTACAACCAATAACGATTCGAAGTTTAAGTTTCACTTGTCTTCTTTGCTGAGGCGAACAGCAGATGAATTCCAAATGCCGGTTCGAAGAAAAGGGACAGGAAAACTTCGACCAAAATTACCGCTCTCCAAGAGCCTCCAGATGACATTTGCACAAAAGTCTCAATCAGACGTTGCCGATGAACTTGAAGACTTTGAGGAAGACTCGATTTTGCTGGCGCCCGACAAGCAAGCTCGAACATCGACGCCTTTGTCCCCCGATGTAGGCATCGGCGAAGGCGAGCCGCAACCGCCGACGGTCATGTGCCAGCAGCAAGATGGCATTATTCGAGACTTGTTCAACCGTCGCAAGAATAATCGTGAAGAAATTGAATCCGCAGCTGACGGTTCGTGTTCTCTGTTCCTGGCGAGAGACTTCAATCAAAGTCAAGCTTTAAATCTGAATCAAAGTGGCGGGTTAGATTCTGATATCAAGCACAAGAGCTCTTCCTCCTGGCAGATAGTCAAACTGCCGATGCCTTTAAGGAAAACCCAGGGAAGGAAAATCCAGGGCAGGTCCGTGGAAACAACTCCACAGTCGAGATACAGCTCTGCCTCTGCTTCGAGTTCAAGAACCCCGCCGACCCAATGTGCTCTAACACCGATTCGAGGGACTAATACTATTGCTCTGATGGGCACTGGTAAAACGATTTTTGCCACTCCAGGAGGAAGAAGTCACCATAGAGGATCCTGGCTTGACCAACTTCGAAACACTCCGGTATTTGAACTTGAGCAGAATGCCTCGTCTCCAAAATCCAAGTCGACAGAATACGCACACCGAAAGAAGAGGTTGAAGAGTTCTAATGGTGGGATGGCCAAACGTTTAAAAAGGATTCTCGAGGTTGAAAATTCTGAAATAAATCTGAGATCACACTTGATGCATGCACCAACATCACAGATAACTGCTTCTTCTGATGAAAATCAGCACTACTTTGTGGTTCAAATTGAAAGTATCACAATGCTAAAAGATGTTGCAAGTGCAAAAGCCAAGGTTGCTGGTGTATCAGATAGTTTTGGGACGTCAATACTTCACTACCCAACTAAAAATTGGTTTCACAGTGACATTTGCGTATTTTTTTCGCACAATATTTGCCGGGATTTGCAACTCAGGAAGGGTGTAGCTGTGCGTGTTGAGTGGCCTTGGCAGTCTTCTGTCGTCGATGGAGTCATAGTAATATGGAACACTGCATTTTGCAATGTCGGTGCTGGCACGAAATTAATGTACGAAGATGTTAGTCCAGCAGGTGGTGTTAAATCTGTTTCCATACCTACTTCTGAAGAGTCGCTCCATCTACTCCAAAGCCAGTATCAGTTTGACAGCATTACTCAAATGACGCGAACCGCCACACCAACCATTGTTATTGACCCGCAATTTTATCCAGAGCCAACTTTTGCTTCTCTCATGTACTCGTCGTCGGGTCTACTAGCGTTTCATCCTAGCTTTAGCTAGCATCGATCGGCAGAATGCTCCATGCGCATTGGAAAAAATTAGCATCTCATGCAATGAAGCTTGAGCAGCAATAAAGCGAGGGAGAATGCTGCTTCGATCTTCTCTTAAAGAACGAACTGGTATTGCAAATAATTCCGGTTCTAAAAAAAAAAGGTAGACAGAATTTTCTAGCATGCAGGTTGTTTTGGAGAGGGATAGGTTTTTGTTCTTCGACTCGCGATCACTGATATCCCAACGGCTTTTAGCTCTATGTATAATGTTAAAAAGCCAATAGTTACGCATGCAGCTGCGCTGAGCGCGTTGCCGCATGGGCCTATTGCACAAATAGCTGCGCTACAGTCGCCGGCATATGTATATAGTTATGGGGGCGTTCGGCAAAAGCCGTCTCTAGCGACGCCAGAGCTAGCTGCCAGCTGCGCACGCAGGCCGCCACTTGCCCGCTTTCTAGTGGCGTGCGCTAGGTATGTTAAATATATATGTTGATAAGGGTCCCAGGCAACGACGCGTGCTCAAAACACATTGATATTCGACATCATTTGCTTCGACAACACGTTGCAGAGAAATCTGTAAAATTACAATTTGTATGCACACACGACAATGTAGCCGATGCAATGACTAAACCGCTACCGAGACCAGCATTTATAAAGCATAGATGGAGTCTGATGGGTGAGAAGCAACCACGCCCATACACATATGCATATGCTGGTGGAATGGATTACGTAAAGTTCGAAATAAAACGTTTGACATAACACATGCCACCAGCATGGGGGAGTGTTGAGCATATCAAATTAGCAGGGCAAAATATGCGCGGGCATGTGTACAGGTAGTCACGGGTACACGCCTGCTTTGCTACGTTTGTGTCATGGCGCGGTGCATGCAGGTGGGCTACGAACCAGAGCAGTAGTTTAGGGGAAGCTTTGGGAAAATAGTTTGCTGTATTGATTTTCTGTTTCTGCTCAGCAGAGCTTTTTTTCATTTTCCCAGCAGGGCTGAAACCAATAATTAAGGGCTGAAACCAACCGGGTTTTCTTTTAGAGTTTTCGGTTGGGCAGTGCCTGCGAGGCCCACTTTCACGCACTCACTCTGCAATAAGACCTACAGTGGCATCGCAGCAATAGCGCTCCGCGTGAACTAAGCAGTTCACGGGTTCTAAAACATTTTAATAAAGTACTTTTCTACATGTATCAACACACTAAGTGGATTCTAATAGCAGGATCCCAATAGACTACAACAGTCTAGTCACAATATATTTTCATTTTAGAGCCGAAAAAATATTTTCTGTGTGGTTGACGCATGTCATATAGCTTGCTCAAGCGCATGGGAAACTAGATCCGAGTGACCAATCGTTAATACGAACACAGTTTCTTCTAATTCAAAAGGTTAGCCATGTTTCCTAGAGTCCAAAGACTCTATAAACAGTGATGGATTTGACAGTCATCTTAAACGGACAAGATCTATGCTATGCCACTTTTCGCATCAAGTCTCTTTTCCCTAAATACCATCTTTATTTCGAAGTCTTTCCTTTTAAATGCGCATTTATGCAGTGAGAAATTCAAGAGACAACACAACATGAAGTCTATGCACCCTCGCTTTCATCCAAGATTCGCGCAATTACGACAGATTTTAGCCTTAGTGGTGGGGTATTGTGTGCCGCGCTGCTTGCATGTCCCTGTGCTCGAATATCTCCATCCTTCTCAAACAAAACCTCTGGAGCTACAGCTGGAGTATCAGTTTCAAGCTCAGCAACAATACGCTGATACGCACTACCACTGTTACCACTCTTTACGGTAAACCCTTCAAGTTCAGGGTGAGTGTCTTCGTCGGCTACAGATACAATATCCTCCTCATCTAATGTCACTCCATTTCCGTAATTACCAGTATCACTGCCCTTAGCAGCACTTCTTTCCATATCAGTCTTTTTAATACGTTTGAGCGCCGTGATCCACTCGCGCATATTTGTTGTGGAAAGTTCAATGACCGTTCCAGGCGACTTTAGCTCGAGAACTGGCGCACCAATATTAGTCAGTATTTTGGACAGGTGTTCCGCCATCTTGGACGAGGCACACCGCACAGTAATCCGGGCTGGTTTTCTCCACTTCAATACATTGCTTTTCAGCCAGTATGCCCACCATTCAAGTGCACCTTCTGCAAGAGCTTCGCAGCTGTCATTTATTGGCGACAAATCTAATCCCCATTCAGAGTCACTAGCCTTTAAATCCAGTCCTGGTACACAAGATGGAATGACCCATACTAGATAAGAGAACTTGAAGAGATTTTTTCGTAAGCATTGGTCGAGTAAACGAATCCCACGGCCCAATTCTATTGCTTCAAGATTATTGAATAACACCTCCAGTCTGCTTCTTAAGCCCAACACCGAATCAAATGTTACCATTTTTGCGAAATATAGCAGCAATGTGTCAAGCTCGGGAGGAGGAGGTTCCACACGCTGGCCAAGAAGAGATCCTGCCTTGGAGCTGGAGCTAGCGTTGGATTTCCCCAAATTTCTAACAGTCACAGTAGCAGTTGAATTTGAACCGCTACGCAGCTTCACATATTGCGAGATTGCTTCCAAATAACTCAAGAAAACTCTGATGCACAGGGGGGCATGAGGATGAATTTGTAATGTTTTCATGTCTTCAAAACACTGCAGACACTTAGACCATTCCATCTGAGCTAAGTACGCCTGCTGCATAATTGTGAAGATATAGCGCTTGGGCTTATCGGAGGGGGAAGTGGGTGGCAAATCGCCTTTTCTCTGAGAAGCTTTTGCCTCGCTGCAGCTGCTGCTGGAGTTGTTGTAGACGATATTTTTGCTGAGGTAACATTCCTCAACCAGTTCATAGCGCTTATTATCGTAAAACACGCGCATGAAAGTATTTACGGTGAAGCAAGATGGTACTATACCCGACATTGTACCCGACATTTTAAATTCTTTAAACAGCTTTATTACTAGTCTGAGTTCACCAGCCTTTTCACAACAAAGAATCATGCTATTGTACGTGAAAATATCAGGATCAAGTTCATCTTCTGCCATCATAGCTCTAAAATGATGAACAGTCTCTCTTAAATACTTTTGATCGTGGTGGTTGAGCGCAGCCAAGATGGCATTATTGTAGTTGACGACTCTCCGTGGAATACCACGCAATTTCATCTCTTTTATCACATCTATTGCTGCTGCGTATGTACCTACTTTTGAGTACATCTGAATAATGGCATCAAAATGATCACTCCTTAAATCTATTCCCCTCCGCAACACGTACGTGTACACAGCAATGGCGGTTTTTCTTGTTTTTTCATCTGATTTGCAGCTCAGCCAGAGGTAACGAGAAAAACCATTCAGTATGTGCTGAGTCCACACATTACACGTTATGGGAAGACACATCCACATCTTACTCTCCTGACGCACATTTCTGTCACAAGCGATTTGAAGTTGAGTATAAGTTCGAGAAAATTCAGCTAAGTCTGTTGTCGGCCCACTGATATCTTCCTCCCCAGCCATATCTGTGCGCCCACCTGTTTTACTGGCCTGCAGGTTATCGAAAAAAACAGTCTTGTTTGTGTTTCTATCTCTCTCACAGCTGCGTCTGCTGCTGCCCCTGTTATCAGATTGGTGGTTATACTTCTTCGTATACACCTGTGGCATACCTTCCATCGCTAGCTGTAGAACCTCATTTTTGCGGTGTTTTTGCAGGAGCGATGAGATAATCTTGTTAAACACATGAAGATTGAACCAAACAAGTCCGGTATTGGTAAGAGTGCCTTTTTTATCACGAATTAGTAATTCATCTCGTATCAATCGAGCTTCTTTGATTGTATTGACTTGCTGAGCCATCCATTCATACTGAAGTTTAATATCATCACCCTCAGCCATGCGTACAAGCAGAATGGCTTTATCAAACCGATTAATCGATACCAATGCTTGTACCATTACCCACGCCAATGCCGGGGTGATTTCAATACCAGAGGATTCTATTTCTGAAATTATTGGAGCAATTTCTCTTTGCCAATTCGGCCTATTCAAACACCCTTGGAGGAGGCAGCTGAAGGTAATTTCGTTGGGGGGGATCGAACGCCTCAGCATATCTCTGTACATCTGCACAGCTATTTTATCGTTGCCTAAAATACAGTTGTCGATTACATAAACAAATATTTTGTGGGTACACTTTAGACGTAAGTAGTTTGGAATGCTGAGAGTCAGACGAGAAAAAACGAAAATGAATTAGACATATCACGAGAGAGAAAAAAGAGGAAGATGAAGAGAGGAAGAGGAAGAGGAGGAAGAGAAAAAAAAAGGAAGAAGAGGAAGAGGAGGAAAGATAATCACCCGTTTTGAGCGCAACTTTGAGTACAGAATTGCACTCATCGACACCTGGTTTTAGCCCAGCTTGGATCATTTCTCTAAACAGACACGTGGCGTATTCAAACTCACGAGCGTCACCGATTTTCTTTAACAGATAGCCTAAGAACTTGTTATTCACAGGGTCTTCTAATTTCAACAACGATCGCGCCCCTTCTAAAACAGCTGGCCAATGTTGTTTTTTTGCGAGCTTGGCTATCAGGTCTCTCACAGACAATGTTTTTTTTATCTTTTTTCTGTTAAGTACCAGGCGTATCTCTGATGTTACGAGCCATGACCCTCTTCGTAGAAATTCATTCAAATGGCTTATGAGGACATCAACCCTGAGCTTAGAGTCAATATCGGGCGACGAAATACACAACGAGAGGCCCTTGATATAAGCCTCTTCGTTGTCAGCGGCCAGCAGCGTGTGCAGCAAGGTGTGTGCCTCAGCCTGTGAACCGATTTTTATTTTTTTCAGCTCCTGATGAAATTTGCTTTCCTCGGCACCCTCGCCTTCTGACATAGAAGAACCGCCCGAAACGGTATTATTTCCGAAAATTGACCGCATAAAACTGCGTATGACTCCCAAACCCGTGGATTCAGGTTCGGGGGTGGTGTCGTTGGGGTTCTCAGTGTTGGCTCCTGAGTCGACACTTTCGTCGAGCAAGAGTTCTGCCGCTCGCAAAGCC
>JACKZZ010013603.1_pt1 | contig 15100 bp, 12 predicted proteins | sample 8027871 | NCBI WGS metagenome assembly JACKZZ01 (sample SAMN15724774, study PRJNA655200) | protist metagenome | isolation source: fluorescence activated cell sorting (FACS) single amplified genomes of... | place: USA: West Boothbay Harbor, Gulf of Maine | collected 2000-07-19
CCAACAAATAATAGGGGCGAGGGTTGATAAATTCTGGAAATGAGAAGGGTCTGACTGGGTCTCCAATTCGACGATTTCGTTCGGAATGAATCATTTGAACAACAAACGCGGTCAGAAGCCCTGCTGGAAGCGCCAAAAATTGATGACGTTTCAATGTGACAGACCATATTAAAAGGGGAATGATATTTATTATTTAATTTACAGACATTCATCTGGGAGTCCTATCATATTCCTCCAAATTAATAAATCATTTCTTGAATATCTACTACAGACTGTACAGTTTCTTGACATGAGAAGGACAAAGGAATTGAAAAAATGGTCATGAAGATGATTTTTCAAGTGATGATATGCACGCTGTTTTGCGTCGGTGTACTGGGTGAATTAACAAATTACGTTGATGGCTTTATCGGCACTTCTCACTGGATTAATGCTGATGATTCTGCAAGTGCGAACTTTGGCAACACTGTCCCTCAACTAGGAATGCCATTCGCACACACTCCTTTGTCACCTCAAACTCGCGCGGGTGAAGCGAAATGTCAATCTCCTTATTACTACGATGATGAGTACTTCATGGGATTCAGAAAGACGCACTTTATGTCTGGTAGCTGTGTGATTGAATATGGTTCTGTGTCAGTGCTTCCGTCAGTGAGTCTTGACCTATCCGAAGCGACGACATATCACCGCCTGAATCACACAGTTGAAAATTGGAGCCCAGCAAAATACGAAGTGACACTTCCTGAATCAGGATTGAAAGTGTCAGGTACGAATGACAACGCTGCAGGCCTTGTTAAAGTCAACTCTAAAGATGCCAAAACTGATACATTTTATATTCTTGTGGCAAGTTTTGATACTTCTTATAACGAATCTACAGTAGAGATTACTTCTACATCCAGTGTATTAGTTAGCAACCCTGTACATCGATGGTATCTGCAGATGGGTGAGAGTGCTGGGTTTTCTGGTCATCACTCGATCAAATTCTCGCAAACTGCTATCTCTTCTGTGATCATTGAAGCTGATGGCACGATATCTGTTGGTGCTACTAGCGGTAAATCAGGCTCAGCTGGTACTGCTACTGCATATTTTGAATTCCAATCCTCCATGAAGAACGAAGTCATTGCTGCCATCGGCTCTTCGTTTATTAGCCGTGATAAAGCTGAAGTTAATCTTCAAAGTGAGTTAGCTGCTGCTCCTTATGGTCTCTTTGATTTTAATAACGTGGTGTCAAGAGTTAATACTGCCTGGAATACGCGTCTCTCCAGTTTGAAAGTATCTCAATCAGAGACACGTGCAGACTTCGATGCTGCTGTGGAGCAGTCAAACATGCGGGTATTTTACACTGCTGTGTGGCACTCTTTGTTACTACCTCGTGTAGCATCAGATGCGGATGGTGAATATTTAAAATTTGACGGTAGTCAACGCATTATGCAAGTTGATGCTGCTGGTGGGTTGTATTTTGACGATTTCTCACAATGGGACATCTACCGAGCCACTATACCACTGCAGTTCTTCCTTGCGTCTGATATGGTTCCACATATGGTAACTTCCCTGATTGCTAAAACAGATCAAGGTGGTTGGATGCCAATTTTTCCTGCTTGGAATAGTTATACACAGGAAATGATTGGTGATCACTGCAGTGTACTGGTTGTAGACGCATTTGTTAAAGGGTTGATGCCACTTGACAGCAATGAAGACCCTGATGTTGCTACTTTTGCTGAGCATGCTTACCAAGTTATGCGCCGCAGTGCCCTTGAAGTCCCACCTCTGCACGAATATGCTCAAGGTAAAGGACGACGTGGTGTTCATGATTACTTGAAACTCGGCTACATACCTTTAGAAGACAGCATACCCTTGCCTACCCATTCTAACGAACAGGTTTCACGCACTCTTGAATATGCTTATAATGATTATGTATTAGCTCAAATGGCCAAATTACTCAATCATGTGGAAGATATGACAACCTTATTGGATCATAGTGAAAATTATCGTAACGTGATTGATTCGGATGGTGTTGGATTTGTCCGTGGGAAACACCTTAATGGTTCGTGGGTTGGTACGGAGGGAGATTTTGATGAAAATGCAGACGTTTCATGGATCACCGAAGGGACACCATACCAGTACACGTGGTATGTGCCACATCAGGTAGAGAGCCTGATTGAGTTGTACAAGGGTAATGAGGCGTATGTACAGAAGCTCAATACTTTTTTTGACGATGGATCCTATAACCACGGCAATGAGCCGGATCATCAAGCGATTTTTATGTATGCCTATTCAAACGGGACTGCTAATGGTAGCTGGAGGGTACAGCAGCGGGTAAGGGAAGTGTTGCAGGGAGAATATGCGGACGCACCAGGGGGATTGGCTGGTAATGATGATGCGGGGCAGACATCCTCATGGTATGTGTTGTCCGCACTGGGATTCTACCCTGTGTGTCCTGGCTGTGGAGGGTATTCTGAGTATACACTGTCCACCCCGCTCTTCGACGAGGCAATTATCTCCCCTTGCGGTGCTGATACGGAGTGTGCACCTTTCAAGATCACTGCAATGAAAGCTACTGCTGATGACATTTATATACAGTCTGGGACGCTCAATGGCGAGGATTACGATTGTGCGTTCCTTCCGCACAACGCTATTGTGCAAGGAGGAACATTGGTCTTCAAACTAGGTGCTACGCCAAACACAGCGTGGGGTAATACTGGTAGAAGCTGTTTGGATGTATATTTTGGCTCGAAGTGAACTGCTGACAGTTGACCATGTTGTTGGAATGAAAAGAGTGCGTTGATGTTGGTGTTGGTGTTGCAGTCATGTTGCTGTACGGAATTTTCGATGCGATGCGATGCGACGATGGTGTTGTATTAATAATAATAATTCTGCTTAGTTTCAAGGTTTGGATCTATTAATACCATATTTGCTGTGATGTTATTATTATTAACATTAACAATAACAATAACCCACGCTGTGCCAGCAGTGTGTGTGTTAATAAATCTACACCAGCAGGTATCAATACATGTACAGTACTTACTACACAGTATACTACTATTATCATAATAGTCACTGTACACCAGGTACATGTACACTGATCTAAAAGTACCTGTACGCTCAGCCAGTCAATGAAGCAAAAAGTTTTAAACAAATTTATACAAAACAAACAGAATCATACAGTGTAGCAGAAATTACACAGAATCATTATGAAACCACCAGTATATTACAAAACAGCAGTCGATAAAGGCGTTTCGCTTCCTCCAACGTCTTCAGTTTCCTACTGTAGTCACCTACTGGATTCTTTGTTGTATACCACAAACCCAATAAATCTTCTGGAGTTGAAGCAACAACAGCAGATTTATTATCCATCAACTGCTCAGAATACTGATAAGATTGTGCAGTATTACGGGTATATCTCACTGCAGCAGGTAAAATCGACTTGTTACTCACCTCAGCTCCAGTGAGAATACCACCAGAAGTATCTATACAATGTCGCTCAGATCGCAAAATCTTATAAAGCAATAACGTTTCATCTTGCGACACATAATGGAAGGATACTGTGGGCAAGAATGGTCTGACGGGAGGTGGCACATCCAGCGGAACTTTCTTGGCATCAGGCCTTATTTGTGAATACCAACTATCGAAATCACCCATTGCGGTACGCAGTGGACCAAATACATTAAATCTTTCGAAAACAAGGGAGGAATCCGATATTAGGGAGGGATTGGTGTTGAGATTTGTGTTAGGGTCAGCCCTGCTGGAGCTAGAGCTGCTGGTCCCTGGGGCAGGGTCAGAGGCAGAGCCAGGGTCAGGACTCTTCGATCTCCATTCACTCGCAGGGAATTGGGCGTCGAAGACAAAGCGGAAACAGCGCGCAATGCTGATGCCCGGGTTGACAATTCCCCAAGCAGAGTTATCAACACAATGGTGCCGCAGCTCAGCTAGACTAATCCGACGTGCACCAACACCACTGCTGCCGCTCATGCCAACATCAGCAGTTGCTGAACTGCTCTTCAGCCCTTTATTCTTTGGTGTTGCTTCCACTGTTCCTGATCCTGCACCTGGCCTGGTGCTCACTATCTTCTCGCCCCTTTGCAGCCACACCCAGAAATCTCCTTCGTGGCCCGGATCAGCATTTGGATCGTAGCCCATCACGACAGAAATGCGTGCAGACACAGTAACTTCCAGCTGTAACGGCTGCAAAAAAGAGGAATTGTTACTCAATTCTTTTTGCCGCAATGCTAACGCCCACTCACGCCACCCTGCCATATGCAGCAATAGTGCTGGCTGTGCGGTCCGCAAGTCGACCGATGAAACTGCTTGAAAGGAATCAGCAGCAGCGATCTCCCTAAACTCGGCTCGGCGGCGCCTCAGACAAGCTGACGTGGCATTAAGATCTGAGCTACCATCACCACTAGTATCACGACCGGTCATGACCTTTGATTTATGATACCCTTCTGTTCCACACTGTGCCAGAGCAACTGCTTCCAGCATGTGTACAGGTAGCAGCAGACCCCATGTAAACAGTACCAACCGCAGTGCCGCCGCCGACATCACTGCTCCAGAGCCCCCGGATGCAAAAGGTACTAGTATACGCTTCGATATCCAAGTATCGGTCATGTTTAACCCAAGCTTGGCACCAGTGTAGATGATTTCTTGCGGATCAAGCGCCTGCAGAAAGTACACTAAATTAGGAGGAATCACGAAAGAATGATCATTGGCGTACACCAGCCATTGAAGTTCTGATGCAGATGCAGATGCAGATGCAGATGCAGATGCAGATGCAGGTACTGACGAGACCACAGGGGGTGCAATGGTTGGCACAGCAATTTGTACAAACGCATCAACCATTTTCTGCAGCGCAGAGCAAACCTTCACTTGATTTAGCTCCTTGGCACGGTTCATTTCAGAGAGGCCCGCCAGCTCTGTATCATGGACAATTAATGGACGGACATATCTCAGAGGACCTTCACTCTCAAGCAGATGCTTATCTGTACCGAATAAAGACGCGTACACTTTGACACCAGAGAGTTTTGCATCGCCGTGAGACCCCTGGCCCCAACCAGCCCAGCTATTATCAATTGCACGTACGCGTCGATATTGACTCTTTTGGTTAACTGGACTTTGCTGTAGAAGGATGGCTACTTGCAAAGGTGTTTTTATTTGCTCATTGTTAACATTTTTGCTGTCTTCGACAACAGCAGCACGCATTAGATTAGCACGTGGATGCCTCTGGGTATATGGAGTGGTCTCCTCTCCTGAAAATAGCGCAATTGGCAATACCATCAGCATGCCAACAATTATGAAAAGAGTCGTACGCAGTACCAGTACGCGAGATCCAGAGCTGCCTGCTAAACCTGCAGCTGGACCAGCTGAAGTAACAACCATAGCAATATCACTACCAGCACTGTTAATGAAGTTGCTCGTGGTAATTAAGAGTCCTTGTTTCGAAGAAAATAGAAATTGATGAAAATTAAATATGTTGCTGTACCAGGTGTACCAGGTGTACAGAAGATGGAACAAAAACAGCAGTACCGGGAAGTATCATTATCATTTGGAAGGTGAGGTAACTTTAACTAAAGCATCAGCGTCAAATAATATTTAAAACATTCACACACTCAATAATAAAACATACCACCATTATAAAAGATGATCACAAATAACGTAGCCCAAGGAGCAGTTCGGGTTAAGTCAGCATTCAGTAAACTTCCCTAATTCTACCTCTGGAAACTATTCAAACTATTAAAGCTTTAAAAGTTAGTGGAAACTGGACAGGCAGGAAACCTGGGAATTGGGAAAGCAATGATCCGCAGTTTTTTTTTCACATTGTCACCGCCACCAACGGGTAAGGGTGCATATTTGACCCTTGATTGCGGGGGTCGTGGCTTCGGTTCGGTTTCATCAAACGGCATGGCGTTGATTTTATTGAGCAGATCTGGAGATCACGTAAAAGTGATACCGTTATAAATATTACCGTACCTAATGGTTACCTAATATGTTTATGGGAACGCTCTGTGATACTTTATACCTTGACATTAAATTAAATTATAATTGCACATCCGCATTACGAATATAGATTAAATTTTGTTTACGAAGTTGATCTATGGCGCAACAGTTTCTGTCCAGAGCTGCGCGTGAAGGGGGTGTACGGGAGGAACCAAATGAGATTGGACCTGGTGCATACAATCTCCCTGGCTCGATAAAGAGAAGTAAACCTGCCTTTACTGCATTTTCATCATCCTCTAAAAGAAGTGGTGAGTTAGCTGAGAGCAATAAGATTGTTGAGATTACTCCTGGTCCGGGTGAACACGACGTTGATAAAGTTCTTGGGTCCCACTGGGCAAAAAGTATCAAATCTTCTTTCAGATCTGGTACACAACGATTCAAGTCTCAACTTGAACAAACGCCAGGTCCAGCCAATTATACTCTTCCTAGTAGTATTAATGTCAAGAAACCGAAGAAATATCGCAAAACAAAGATTGATGTGGATATCGCAGGGCTGAATCCCGCCGTAGTTCCCTCCATCCCTAATCGCCACCAGTCATATGGCTATGAAGCAGGCAATGATGGGAAGTTGCAACTGCAGGACCCTATTGTTCCAGGCTTTGCTGGTGTTAAGGCGGATACGGTTGGTCCTGGTGATTACAATCCAAAAGTTGATTTTAAATTCAAAGTCACTAAAGGCGTAAAAATGAGTGATACCGAGAGAAATTTCCATGCTGGAATTGCTAGAGATCGCTTAACAAATCCTGGTCCTGGGTACTACAATCATGCTTCTTCTTTCGAAGATTTCGCTGGTATTAATGGTGAAGGAAATGCAAAAAATGACTATTATGTGAAGCTGAATAATAGCATGAAACGACATGCACTTTCTTCATTTGAATCCAAGACAAAGCGTGAATTCATTGATGAGAAAGCCATGGCGAATCTCCCAGGTCCTGGTAAGTACTCTCTCCCGGGTACCAATATTGCCCAGAACACAGAAAAGAAACCTCAACATTTGCAATGCTTTTCAAGTTCAGATATTCGTTTCAAAGAATCAGTCCCTCGTAGTATGCGTCTTGCAACTGCACCTGGATCTTATAATCCTCTGACATCTGATTTTGAGATGCAGAAGTTGAAAATTCTGAAACAGAAGAAAATGGCGAGTCGCTCAGGTTGGGTACAAAACATTGCCTTTAGTGGTACTGAGAAGAGGTTTATGGATGTACAAGAACCATTCAACAAAGAAGTAGGTCCTACTCCTGCATCTTATGACCCGAAAGTCACTCTGATCGATGAGCTTGAGAGAAATACGAATAAATTTGCTGACACGAGAGTCCATGGTGGATTTGGTGTAGGTGCGAAGCGATTTGAAGAAAACAAGGTGATTAATCAAATGGGAGCATTGGTGGCTCCTCGGGCCGAAGCTGCTTATGGCGGGCAAGCTATGGATGCAGGGGGCAATATCAACATTGGTTATGAAGGGGTTCCGTCAGTGGCCAATGGTGGTGGTGGTGGGCAGAGTTCGAGCCTTCGCAAGGGTAAAGTTAACAAGCCTCGCTTCCCTACAAGCACCTTTGTGAACAAGGAGACGCGATTCTATCCTGTTAAAGATGCCCCTGGCCCAGCTCCTGGGAGTTATGACACGACACAGAAGTGGGATAAGGCAAAGGGTGTACTGCCCATGTCGAAGCACAGCACTGAATCGTTGAAGAAGTACCTTGAGCCGGACACTATCCCAGGACCTGGTGATTATAACATAGCTCTGACATACGTGAAGAAGGTGAAGAATAGGAAGAATGTGTTGGTTACAACATCCAGCAGGTTTGACTCTACGGCGCAGACGGCTGCCAAGGAGGAGAGACCTACACCAATGACCTATGACCCTCATGGTCCGATATATGGCTCTCTAATTAAACCAAGCCATAACATCCTGTTGACTAATTAATAATAATTCGTTATTGTCAGTTGTTGTTGTTGTTAATAGTTATTCTTTCTGTACTTCACTGTTCTAGTAATACAGAGTAACAGTGTGTCGTGAGTGTGTTCCACTGTATTGTGTACTGTAAAGAATTTATCATATTTTGCGTAAAGAAGTTCATTCTCTTCCAACTTCTTCTTCTTCTTCAGTTTCTGCGGTCCTTGATTCCACTGCCTACAGCAGCAAGCTCACGCTGTGCCAGTACAACACAGCAGTTCTCCAAACAAATCACTACTTGTTACTTGTTACTTAGCCCCAATGCTCGAAGGACTTCATTCCACACACTTATATACAATTCGTTGTCCGCTGCAGCAAATCACATCACACAACACCTGCAGTGCATTCATCAGTGCACCACGTGCAGTACAGTGCCAGTGCCGTGCATTGCATTGCACTATTTTATAAGCGATCGATTGGTTATTGTTTACTGAATAACCGTGAGCCACTCAGAGGTGCGTTCCCCATGCCCCTGCTCGAACCAGCGCCGCTGGCTGGCGCACTCGACATCTTCATGGCCCCCGAGTTCCCGTTTGATTTACCAGCACCACTACTAGGGGATACTGTAAACTTGCGTGTGCCTGCAGCAGGAGCGGTGCTACCAAGCGCATGCGCAGGAGCACCACCCGCAGAGGGACTGGATGCACTTGGCAGAATATGAGTAGTGTTCTTATTCTCATTGATTGTGACTCCTGGAGGAGAGTAGAAGTAGCTCTCACGATGGTCTTCTTGGTATGCCGTGAGACTTACATTCAGTAATGCATTAAGATCCACAAGCTCTTGTGAAAGCATAGCACAAATCTTTGAATTCGCTTCATAATCAACAGTATTCGCCGCGTTATTCATTATTACTTGAGCATTCTTAAGTTTGAATTCCAAGAGTTGTTTATGTGTTAACAACTTATTGATAGGGAGTCTGGCAGTCAGTTTAGCCTCGATCTCTATGTACTTGTTAATCAAGGCGGGAGAGAGAGCAGTAGGGGTGGCATTTTCTGCCGAGACTGGTCCTTGTACGCAGTCGAAAAGAGATATCATCATGGCCAGTTTCTCCTCAGGTGAGGTGTCAAGCGTAGCCCACAGCTTTTTCAGATTATCTTTCATAGAGTTCGTGCTCATACCACTGGAATCCACGTGGGAATTGACATTGTTCACCAGCACGGTGTTCAGAACTTGCTGGTTCACGACTCCCAGCTTGGCCTCCTTCTCAAGAAGCAGTCTCTCTTTCTGCTGCAGCAGTGTCTGGTTTTCAGCCAGCTGTTCCTGTGCGTCACGAAGCTCCTCCAGCACGCCTTCAATCTCCCTGTGACACACACACGCACACACAAAAATGGAACATCACCACACAGTCACACACCACCGTGAGAACGACATGATCATGCCAATGCCCCAAGCCCCAAGCCCAACCCATCTTGCAGTCCATACAACAACTTCGCCCACATCATTCATGGCATGGCCTGGCTGGTCTCCATCTCCACCTAATACAAACTTACGAGATATATTTCCCCTCTAGAGTTTCCACCACGGATGCATATTTCTTATGGATATCCTTCTGATAGTCGCACTTCCATTTCGTACAGGCGAGCTTCATGCGGCGAATACGGCTCTCGTTGGCAGACTTCTCCTGTGCTACGGTACCTCCCATCTTCAAAAGGGCAGACTCATACTCACCTAGCTGAGTATTCGTCTGTGCAATGTAATCACTCAGACGGCCGTCATAGAGGCGGCGACACTTCGCCTCAAACGCCTTGAGCGTGCTCACTTGCTGTCTGTTTCGAACCTCCACATCCTCCATCCACTGCTTGTCCGCATCATCTTGAAGCTTTAAAGCCAGTTGCAGCTGTGTTTCCATGTGCGCGAGCACTGCAGAGTAATGGTTACGTAGCCGCTCCTCTAGCTGCTTTGTGCGCGCCACCTCCTCCTGCTCCCATGACTTCCGCAGATCCACAACCAAGGTTTTGAACTTGGAATTAATACCAGCTTCGGCTACTTGCTGCAGATCAAACGCCTGCTTGGCACGTAAGGACTCACTGACAGCAGTCCTTTCAAGTTCCTCTAAAGATCGTTTCATGCGCGCTTCATGCTCGAAGGCAATCTTTTCACGCAATGCAGCGACCATATTGTCGTATTTCGTCTGCAGTACTTGTTCAAACTGCAGCTGGGCTTTGTTCGCCTCTGCTCGTTCTTCAGCGATAGCAGTCTTCAGGGCAGACATCTGGATATCGTAAGAAGCGCGGATATCTTCAGTGAGCTTCACTTTGCTAGCTGCTGAGTCCAGGGTAGCCTGGTCCAGCACTGTGCCTGCCGATGCAAGGCTGTGGGTGGACACGGATCCTAGGGCGGCCTGAGAATTCTGCTTGCGCACTTCTTTGAGCAGTTCGTTCTGGCTATCCAACAGAGAGCTTTTCCAGCTCTAAGGCAGTCACAGGCGCAGGTAGAGCAATAGAATGAGTGCAAAGCATGGTACGTCAATATTAGCATAAGGAATATACACCCACCTGCAGTGTGGCCTGTGTCTCGGAGCGTTGCTGTTTCTCAGATTGGCGTATGTCCTCTGATATTTTGGACAGATGCTGTGCCGACAATTCAGCGAACATAGCCTTTAAGGTAGCAGCTACAAGAACAAATTGTAAAGCAAGTAGTGGGGAGTTGAAGCAACATAATTAAACCAGTATAGCATGATTGTTACGTACCAAGCTCCGTATTGCTAGCAGTACCGTCCAGAGATGTAGCACCAGCAAAAGGAATCGGAACCGCAGGAGGAGAAGATGTAGCGACCATTGCACTCGCCTCTGCTGGAACAGCAGGTACTGGTGGAGGGAGCTCCCCACCTTCTTGGACTTTTGCAAATAGCTTGCTTGACATTATTCAATTTGCAACTATCGTAATGTAATTGCAAAGTACAATGCAATTCTGCCACTAAAATTGGTCGTCCGATTGAAATCAAATCAATCTGAATTAATCCCTACGTTAAAATTATTTACAATAACATGGTGAGGGATGTAATCATTGATTACTCTGCTGGTTAACCAGCGCAGGTTTACGAGTGACATGATCGCTGCTCATGCTGCTAGCACTCACACCAAATGAAGCAACAACCGCCGGCGCCCGGCGCACGACCATCCCTGTCTGGGGACAATAATTGTCTACTTCGACTGGGATAAAGTTGCTGCATGGCTGCATGTTCACTTTCTATGGATAAATCATAACAGATAGATCAATACATCAGGTATGCCGTGCCAGCAGCGGTGGCATATAAGCTGTTTACTGCTGTGTTGTCCGCCTTCCGCCTTTGATGGCTATTGTGTCACTAATGGTCTCGCACAACAAAAACAACGCTTTTAACTTGTCCACAGAAAGAGAAATTCTCAACGCTTCCATCAATATGAGTGTACGGTATTGATACCTGGAGTATCGATATTACAGGTAGACCAGCAGGTACTGTATTATTTGGAGATAAATCGATACAGCATGACAGCAGCGGCTGCAGCGGCTGCAGCGCTGCTGACATCCACTGAACGCAGCCATACTGGTGTTTAATTTTGCCACGTGCGGTAGTGTGAGTGCCAAAAGATACCGTAGAATGACTTGACTAGCGAGCGCTGCTGATGATTACTGCTGTGCGTGGTGTTGACAACTCGCACCAGCGCCCAAGCCCCAGTCCCAGCCCTCGCCTATATCTCCGACAAAGGTGCGGTGGTGCACTGCTGGCAGTGTCCACATCGAGTGCCAACACTGTAGTTACAGTACAACAAACTGGTGGTGAATTGTACAAAACCGCCAAAACAAAGTGCAGGGCGCCATCGCCATCGCCATCGCCATCGCCATCGCCATCGCCATCGCCATCGCCATCGGAGCGCATCACTGGAGCACAGTCCCAGATGTCAAACATCCACAGCGAGCTGTCCCGAACGGTCATGTCCCGTCCTATCTGATCTACCGCAACACACTTTGCTGCACTTCAACTCACTTCAACTCACTTCAAATCAAAACACCTACAGCTGAATAGTGACCAGCTGCAGCAAGTCAATAGAGCTGAGCATGCTTACAAACTCTCTCTTGTCGATGTATTGATCTTTAGGACGAACAGTCGCAGGTGGCAAATTGTCCACCCGAGCATTCGGATCGTTCTTCAGAAGGCGTTTCTTCACCCTAGCGGCGGTAAACTCATTGATTAGGGTATCCCAAACCGTGTCAATGAGATTGTCCACGTGCTCCTGCGTTAGTGTGTCCTTGTACAGGTTCTTCATTAGGATTGAGTACTGTTTCTTGTGGATGCGCGTCGCGCGCTTCCGAGGGCTGCGCTTACCTCCATCCCCACCGCCGTCTTCATCCTCGCCCTCCGACAATGGCAGCGGTGCCAATGCCGGTTCAACATCGGTCCCACTACTGAGAGAGGCTTCCAACGCAGCGGCGGCAGCTGCAGCGGCAGCGGCAGCGGCAGCACCGCTATCGTAGGTTAAGATGGCAAACAGATCTGCAAATAAGTTACAGCGATAAGTCAGCATAATACCGTTGCCACCAGATGAAGAGACCACAAGTCCTCATCGCTGTACTTACACTCAGCCTTTTTATGTCCTGGATTCAAAGGTGAAAATTCGCTAAACACAGAAACAAACTGGGAGAAATCCAACCCCTTTGGCCATGTCTCACCCCGGCCTACTTTCGCTTTTGTTTTTCCTTGTTCATATTCATATGCGAATTCAGCAAGATAACAAAAACTTAACTCGGGTTGTTGTAAAAAAGTAAATTTTTCAACTCTACCATTAGTATTTCCATTCTCACCACATAATAAACAGAATCGACAAAATAGCCGTTTCAATTCATAAGTTGTGAAATTAGATGCAGCTGCCATCGTTTCAAAATTTGGTATGTTTACACCTTTCGGAATAGGATGCTTTTCCAACAGAAAAAGTTCCATGATATTCTCAATAAAGATACGGCTTTTTGACAATGAAATGTAGGGGAAATGGTCCGAAATACAAAACAACAACACACTATCAGTAGGGGTTTTAATTAAAAGGGCAGACAACAACAATACCCGGTACAACAGAAGCTTCATACATACACAAAATGTGAAGCGATGGAGAGAGAGAAGCCACCCGTGGTAAAACTCAGATGTCATAACGACCAAACATTAGAGTTACTGTTACTACCTGGTGTAGCCTTGCTACTGATAATCAGTAGCAACGTTTACTGTTAACAGTTACCCAAGCTTCAATAAGGCCTATTAGATAAGCAGCTTGAGCAACAGCAGGTGAGCCTGCGCGAGTCTCAGACTGTCGGACCGACACACCTCGACGGCGTGTCTGACACCCAGGACACCGTCCAATGATGGCTCCAATGATGCAGGGTCCGAGTCAACTCAAAAACAATTGCAAATTGCACCAGACATGCAATGGTAATGCAGTACTTATTTATACCACACCTGATAGTAAGATTCAATTATTACTATCCGTAATACTTAGAAAACTTGACGGTGGTGAATCATGCGATTTCTGTACGCATATTAATTGGCAGAATCAATTATAAATTTGCTCGGAAGATTTTGGTGTTTCTCTCTTAGGAACTGCGCATCAATATTGTCAACAACTGTTAATCATGTATAATGATAATGTGGTTTTCGATTTTGAGGAGAACATAAAGAAAACTAAGCCAGAAGAAAAGCTTAGGATAAAACGTGATCCAAAACATGGTACAGTTGTGTGCAGTCATTGGTTGGTTGGTCTTTGCCAATCACAAGAGTCTGGTGACTGTGGATTCTTACATCGGCTAGATAGATCAAAAATGCCAAAATGCAAATATGGAAAGGCGTGCAAGATCAAAAATTGCCTGCTTGCTCACATTGAAGAAGAAGAAAAGCCTGAGTGTCCCTTCTTCAAACAAGGTTTTTGCATGCGTGGACCGCATTGTAAAAACAGACACACCAAATTGGGTCCAGAGGATCTTCCTGAAGTGGCAAATTTTGATGCGATGGCTGGTGTTGCTGCTGGTGCTGCTGGTGCCGCGGGTGCAGGAGGACAAGCATTTAAGAGACCAAGAAAGACTCTGACGAATGACGATGGCACGACGATAGATCTGTACAAAGTGTCACTCTGTCGCTATTTCCAAGAACATGGAACATGTCCTTTCAAAGACAATTGCAACTACGCGCATGGTGAAGCAGAGCTTAGAGAAGTGCGTGGTCGTACGAGGGACCACGCATATGCCAACAGTGGAGGTCCAGGCTCTGCTGCAGCTCCTGTAGCCCCAGCCCCAGACTATTATACTGGTGAAGCCACAGGTTTTATGTTTACATGTGAGCCGCCAATGGTACCCGAAATATTCCAAAAGCGCATCATGGGTCTTCCTGTCCACATGCGTGAGGCAGCACAGCGTGGCATCGCGCGTAACGCCCCGTTGTTCGTCTACGACACAGTGAACAAGAATATTTTTGGCTTATATTCGGCGACCTCGCCGGTGTCAGACAACTTGGACTCACAGCTCTTCGCGTCTTGTGCGCCGCAGCCATGCCCGGTTCAGGTGCGTTTCAGCATCATCTTGGACGCTGCACCGGTGAGCACGCTCGTTCCTGAAATGATTATGATGTTTGGGCCTACGAAGCCTCCTCAGGCTGGACCACTAACGATGCAGCAAACAAAGTTCTTGGCGAATGTGTTTGCTACCCGCTGTGGTGTCATGCCATCCGCCACAGCAGGTGCTGGAGGTCGCCCTGGCGCGGATGGTCATGGCAAAGGCGGAGGCGCATCGGATGGATATCGTCCACCTTTCAAGTACACTGACATTGTTCAAGTGGGCATCCCATTCACGTACAGCAACTTAGGCATTCTAAAACGCTGTCTGATTGGTCACAACAATGACAAAATTTTCGGACTGGTAGCGGAACTAGGTGGACAGCGCTCCATTCGGTTGAGGCTTAGAGGCATCGGTTCGGGGTTTAAAGAGGGAGCGATGGGCCAGGAGCTGCGTGAACCACTTCATTTCAATGTTTCTGCTGAAAGTGAAGTATTACTGGCTCAGGCGTTGGAGAGGATGCGCGGGCATATTGCACAGGCACGTGCAGAGATGCAGGCGCAGACTGGACACGGAGGCCATGGTCACGGACAGCACCCCCGGTAATTGATGTTGTTGTGTACGATTGCTGTGTACCTTTACGTGCTGGTG
>JACKZZ010021018.1_pt1 | contig 15100 bp, 10 predicted proteins | sample 8027871 | NCBI WGS metagenome assembly JACKZZ01 (sample SAMN15724774, study PRJNA655200) | protist metagenome | isolation source: fluorescence activated cell sorting (FACS) single amplified genomes of... | place: USA: West Boothbay Harbor, Gulf of Maine | collected 2000-07-19
AGTGTAAGTATAATTTATGGTATTTTGATAGGTATTTCAGTGATTTGCATTTTCACATTTTCACACATTTCTTCCTGAAAAGGATAAATATTTCCGCAAAAATGATTGATTTTTATCCTCCTTTCGTAATTTCCTATCAAAATACATAGACTATCAAGTATAATATGTTAAAATAGCACTGAATAGCACTGTTTTTACATACGAAACGTCTTTTGACATACTAAACGACTCGCACTACTGCTTATTATTAATATAATTTCAATAATAATACGGTAATAAATTATTTTGTTGTATTCGACAATACAGCATTAACTTTGTGCGATGCTATTATAATATACGAGTCGAATATTATTATTATATTATACCACCACAATAATATAACAAACGAAGGCTTTTAATTCAATTTTTTAGAAGATGGAAATGAAGAATAGCTGGTTGCGCACGGGAGGACGAAGAACACTGCTGTGTGTATTTACTTGTTTCACGACTCGGTCGGCATACATTTAAGTACATAAAAACCTACACATTATCGCTGCTTCGTATTGACTGCGTACAATATGGCTTCCAACCTTGCTCAAGTAGTAGATGAGTTTCACAATAGTGGTTGTGCAATTGTTAAAAATTTTGCGACGGAGTTGGAATGTGACGGAATGAGAGAAGAAATGGCCAAGTTGATTCAAGAATGGGATCCTAAATCTGTTACAACGTTTCGTACGGATGAAAAACAAGAGCTCACTCAAGGTTCCTCAGACTATTTTCTTGATAGTGCAAAGCGTATACACTTTTTTTGCGAGCCAGGAGTTGTTGATGAAAGTACTGGTGAAATAAAACAAGGTATGACCAAAACTGAAGGTTTAAATAAAGTAGGCCATGGTTTACATGTCGCTAACCCTATTTTTAGAGCATACGCGACAAGTCCAAAAGTTGCTTCACTGGCGCGTGTACTTGGTTGGAAAGATCCAGTATTGCCACAAAGCATGTATATATTTAAGCAACCAAAAATAGGTGGTGAAGTAACTAGCCATCAAGATTCAACATTTTTATTTACCGAGCCACGGCAAACATGTTTAGGGCTTTGGTTAGCACTTGAAGATGCAACTGAGGAAAATGGTTGTGTGTGGGGGCGACCAGGTTCACATAAAGAGCCTGTAAGGCGTCATTTCAAGCGCAACAAAGAATGGTTTGAAATGAATAAACGCGATGTGCCACAAATGATTTTTGAAAATTTAGTCGATGTTGAAACATCAAATTGTCCATGGGAAGGTGACATGCCAGGCAATACTAAAAGCGGCGAAATGGAAATGGGGGAAACTAAGGCTGATAAATACAAATTACAAGAAAAGCAAAAAGAAGCAGTTCGCCAAGCTGGGTTCGTCCCTTTAAACTGTAAGAAAGGAGATTTAGTACTAATTCATGGCGCTGTTGATCATTTATCGTTAGCAAATATTTCATTAAAAAGTCGACATACATTTCAATTGCATTTAATCGATGGGCCAAAAGAAGGTATTAAATGGAGCGAAAAGAATTGGTTACAATATCCAAACGGTGACTCGTTTCCATCATTAAATTTGTAACAATACACACTCGACTTCGAAGTACATACATATATACATATGTGTGTATGTATATAAAATTTATTTTCCAATGAGTAAAAAATAAAAAAAAGTACCAAGTACCCGGTACATTTTATAAAAATAAGCGTGTATATAAATTTTGTGCAATTATTATTATAAAAAATTTATTAAATTCTTCCTTCAAATATTAAGGTATTTCATGTTGCGTGTCTTTTTTTTCTATCGGGTAACATTTAACATTATTATATTATAATTTTATTATGAGTATTATTATCAATTATCACTATAATAATTGTGGTGTTAGTATTTTTTATTTTTTATTATTATTATTATTATTTTCATCATCATATTATATTATATAATATATATATTTATATATTTATTTATATTATATATTTTACTAAATACTATATTTATTACTATAATAATATTTATTATTATTATATATATTAATAATAGAAGAAACAACAATAATACTTCGGCTGTAATACACATACACAAGGATGCATTGTGTATTTACACAGAAGACTTTGATTGCAATAACAGAATAAACGCATAAACATCTATGCTTGGAGTTGGCGATGTATTTGGTAATGGTGTTGGTAATTTTCGATTTAATTTTTTTTCTATTGTTCGACTACCTGGCCTTTGTCTACGTCGTGGCATTTCAAAAATTGTGCGGCACAAAAAATGTTACGAATGGTCTGGGACAACAATTGATTTCAGCACACCCAAACTCAAGAATTTTTATCATTAAAGAGAAGCAATGTGTATGCATTTCAATGGAATGTATTATCGTTGGTACCACATCTCATGTGTACATGTAAATGTCACATTGCCAGATTGCTATAGTGATAGTATAGTAGTAAAAAAATATTAAATAATAATAAAAAAATAAATAATACCTGGTAATAAATATAATAATAAATATAAAAAAAAATAAATAGAACATCATGTAATTGAAGTAATGGTATAATGCAGTATAAATAAATTTCAGCCGCAATCCTGTTTCCTGTTCGTTAGGGGTGGGCCATGCACTATTTACTATACACATATATGTGTCAAGTGGTATCAGCTGGTGACGTAACGCGTAGTAGCCGTCACGAATAATTTATGAAACTGCTGACTTTCATATATCGAACTGCAAAATTTAAAAATAAGACGGTTTATAAAGGAGTTTTTAATTTTTAAAATAAGGTCGAGAGATCCACTCGAAGCTGTCCTTAAACACTTTATTTGTACTTAAAGTTGTATATAAATGAGTCTATCAAAAGGGTCTAATAGGAACACAGCACACAGCACACAGCAAAGGAAACGCACTTAAATAAACGAAAATTCGATTCATTTAACAATAATAACAATGACTTTAAAGCGTTCGATATTTTATATTTATATAGGTATACCATCTGTAGACTAGGCATATATATATAAGTTATGACGAAATGTGGTATTTTCAATAATTACAATTTATTCAAATTCAAATAAAAACATAAGTTTCAAATAAGTCGTGGTGCCGGTATAGGGCGTTTTGCGTCGGGTTTAGGTATATAAAATAAAACGGTTTAAACTACCTGAGGACGTATTTGTATATGTTTGCATGTGATATAGAGCATATTTATTTTTGTTTGTTGGAGGCAGCAGAAGATAAATGTTTAGGGTATTATAAGTAAGCTTATTAATTATAATATTATTAATGTTAAGTTAATGTAAAATACTGAATACTGATTTATTTATTGTATTCTTTCACGACCTGCCGGTCCGCGGTCTATGATTTTATTAGAATTTATGGAGGGGACGCACCTTTTGTGTGATAATATTATATGTGTGAGACACGAATGATGAATTTCATTTGTTTATTATATGATTTTTTTTATTTGTCGTTCCAATGATTAGGCGTGTATTTTGGCTCACATCGTAACAACAAACTTGTTTTGTCCGGAATTAATGTGATTACGCCTCGCTTGACATGAGATTGATCAGTGATTGCACGCTCACGTCAATATCCTCTGCCGATTGCATGTGGTCGCTCGCATGATGAGTCTTGAACGCGTCGTCGAGAAACTCGTCCATGAAAAAACTTCGTCCCACGAAGTCAACCCGGTATATGTTGCACGGATGAGTGAATAGACCGGTTTGGAGAGTACGCTTACTTGCGACTAGCACGTGGCGGTTTTTTGAGGTTGCAGTACTCATTTTTGAGCCATTCAGCAATTGCTGGGAAAGCAGCAGTGCGTTCTCCCAGGGCTACAGCCTTGGGAAACTGACCGTAACACGCAGCAGCACCTTCACCAAGTGTAGCGCCAAAAGGTATTAGCGCTTGGGTCAACACAAGAATGCAAATGTCGGCGATCGTAGGCGCATCATGACCGTGTACGAATCCTTCTTCCGGGATATACTTGCTCAGGTGAGTGAGAATTTTAGACATAGCCTTTGGAACCAGGGCTGGGTCGCCACCACTGAGTATGACACCAGCAGCTAGGCCCATGCAGTCCTCTAACGCACCTTGGAACATGTCATCGACGGCCCGTTGACTTGGGGTGACCTTCGGGTAATTTGGACCGATGTTGGCAAAATAATTGGCGCAAGCAAAGCTTTGGTTGATCTTAAGATCACCGTGTTCAATTATGGGAAGGCCACAACCTGCCATGCCCATTGCAGTGGCAGCCTTCGTGTGCTCAGATTCAAGCTTACCAGCTTTCAGCTTGTCGGCTGCTGACGCACCATTTGCTTTAAAAGGATATTCAACGATGTCAATATCGAGCCCGCCGACGGCGGCGACCATCTTGCTAACTTCGCCTCTGCCATTAACATCGAAGTAGTGAAGGGTAGGTTTACTTGCCATGATTATAAAGTGTTACAATAGATTTTTCGATCCTGTTGTTGTTATTGTTGATTGTTTGAATTGATTGAATGTGATTTTTTGATTTAATGTGAGTACACGATGATCAGCAGTGAATGTGTGCGTTTTATATACGTATTATGTATTATAATTTATAATTTATGTTAGTTATTACGTATCATTAATCATTATATAGTATACCAGGTATGGTGTATGGTGTTATATAGACATGAAAGGATATTATTAGTTTCAGGTCGACAGGTCCATATATTATCTCCATTGTATTTCAATTGTATCTCTTTGCGTATCAGGTGGAAGACATGAAAGGATATTAGTGACAGGTCCATATATTATTATTTCCATTGTATTTCCATTGTATCTCTTTGCGTATCAGGTGTTAGACATGAAAGGATATTAGTGACAGGTCCATATATTATTATTTCCATTGTATTTCCATTGTATCTCTTTGCGTATCAGGTGTTAGACATGAAAGGATATTATTAGTGACTGGTCCATATATTATCTCCATTGTATTTCCATCGTATCTCTTTGCGTATCCGGTGGAAGACATGAAATCGTTTACACGTATACTGTTAACTGTTATAATATACAACAAAAATAGTAACAATATTATATTTTCATCATCATATTATATTATATATTATATCATTATATCACATTATTTTATTATTTTGCAGTTGTGGGGTGCTTGTGGCTAAATAATAATAATATATTAGTATACTATACGTAATACAGGTAGTATTACTACATACCTACGCGCGCTACTTATCTAATAATTCATACTCGTACACATTTACATTGAATGACGAGTCTATATGAAACGAGCTTTTGACTGTTAACACCACGTAAGCAATATTATCCACTCATCTATCTCTCTCTGTGAAATAGTTTCTTACTCATAAGTTTAAATACGAGTCGTAAAAATTTACGATAATTATGTCAATATTACATAATAATGTATGATAAGCGTTCTAAAAAGCAATTTATTTTGAATACAAAAAAACCTATCCGATTGTTTCACTGTGATATAGGAAACTGTTCGTATAAGGCAAAGCGTAAAACTCATCTGAAATCACACAAAGCCAATATACATGATATTGATGTTGTATGGCATAATTGTAACCACTGCGCAGCTAAATTTAAAAGAACAAGTAACTTGAAGGAACACAAGCAAAACAAACATGATATCGATGTTGTATGGAACTACTGTAACATATGCACATACCAGTGCAAGCAAAAAGGAAACTTAAAGAAACACAAAGCGCTATTGCATAATATTGGCCGTGATGCGTATGAATGGAGAAAATGTAATTTATGCAATTACAAGTGTATTGATAAAAGTCGTTTAAAGCAGCACAAAGCAAATATTCACGACATTGATGTTGTTTGGTATAACTGCAATTTATGTGAATATAAGTCAAAGCGTAAGTGTGACTTGAGAACTCATAAGTTATACAAGCATGATATTGGTGTTGTTTGGCATAATTGTAACATGTGTTATTATAAATGTAAGCGTGCTAGTGATTTAAAGCGACACAAAGCAAACAATCATGCGGCCGTTGCTTTGGTAGAATACTTTGTTGAAAAAAGTTTCCAACAAGCAGCCGCGCGATCTATGTTAAATTTTAATCCATCAAACTCAATCATTACTGAGAATGAGAAGGGTGAAAAAGGAAGTAGTGGCACAAGCAGCAGTGTCAGCGATAAAAAAAAATATATATAAAAGAAGACTCGGCAAGCCGACAGTTATCGTCGGAAAATGGAAATGCGCAAGTTGCGCCCACATAAATACACACTCTCTTCTAGTATGTGACGAATGTGATCAACAAAGGATATTATAAAGAAATACGCATCATATATACGCGCATATTTTATACAATTATAATGCAATTTTTAAATTTACGAGTAAGTATTATTATTCTTTTGGAGTCATTTTTTATTCTCTATATATAGTATACCTGGTACACTGTTACACATACAAAAAGGAATTTTACTATAGTATTAGTATACAATCTCAACTCCAATCACAAACCTTAATATTTATCAACGAAAACAAAAAAAAATTCACTGATTGTGAGATTGATTTGTAATCCTATGTGCCTACTAAACTAGAATTATAATATACTCTTTATGCGGAAATTTTTATTCACACTCATTGTGGTCTACCATCTACCAATTACCAATTACCAAATCATAGGATATGTACCATATAGTAACTAGTACAAATCGCCCGTTAAACCACTATTTTAGCACATCGGCTGTCACGAGCATCCCGATCTCACTCATACCTGGACTTGTCTGTGTATATATTTGTTTCATGCCTAATTCAGCGCCAGTTTTTCCAGAAAAAAGTAAATTCACATACACCGAACACATTTAATACCGCATTTTATGATATGTTAATTTACAAGATGTTAAGTGTACACCCACACGCACAGAAACAACGAGATTTTAATTTTGTGGCCGTCGGTAATCTTCTTTAATTAAAAATATAACAGCAAGTAAAACTGATAAAACGGTGCCTGTCATTATCAAATTCATCGAGGAACCACTCTCAACATTATTCAAAAAAATTGTAATGCAAGAAGTTGCATTTAATAACATTACCAATATCCCGGCAGAGACACCTTCTTTTACAGGATAAATTAGTTCCGCTGAAAGCTCATAGAACAATGGCGTTGTGGAACCACTGAAAACTCCCGACAAAGATAGGGCAAGCACTAATGCAAATTCAGAAGGACGGTTGGAGGCAGCACTATTCCACATCATGATAGTAAACCATGCTGTTGCTGACAAAAAACCAATCAATCCTAAAATCATTCCAAATTTTAAACGGCGTGCGAAAAATTTATCAACTGTCCACCCACTTAGTATAGCACCAATATTTTGAGCGCACCCATTTCCAAAACCAATCCAACTGACACTTTCTGATGAAATTCCTGCGGGTCCTAAAATTGATTGAAATAATGAACCCCAACACGATTGCACACCACTTAAAACAGATGCGGCAACTACAAGACAGACAAACGAGCGGTTTGATCCAGCATTAAATAGTTTGTCCCACCAATTTGCTCTTCCATTTTTTTCTCCATTTCCATTTTCGACACCTTGATTCTCCGCAGTTACGTGAACTTTCTTATCCGCTCGATTTAATGCTGCTGCACGACTTGGTGGGTGTACTGGTTGGACTGGCAAGTATATTAGTGCACAAAATAAAGGAATAAATGCTAACACCAATGAAAAATAAAATAAATTTGGAACTTGTGATGGAACCAATGTTAACCACTGTGGATTTAAATAGCCAACTGTCGTCCCCAAAGCATTTGCTGTTGTTGCTATAGCTGTTGCAGTCGTTCGTTCATTTTCAAGAAACCATATTTGTGATAATGCAGTGACTGTTCCCATAAAAAATGGACCAGCCGCAGCAATTAAAATTTGTCCAACGTGATAACAAATAAATGCAACATCACTTTTTGCAAAGTTAATGTAAGTGCTACTAGACGATGCCGTCTCTGAAACAATTATAGGAATGCAACGTACGACATTTCCCAACAACACCAAAATTATCCCTATCCAGCAGCCGTTCCTAAACCCCCCGGCTTGCCCCGCTAATTTTGTTTGCGGATAAAAGGTTAATACACCTATAATAGGCCCCCAATTTAATAACAGATCTAGCGTATCATGATTCATTTTTTCTCCAAAATACAGTGTCATTGTCTTTTCATCAGTTGAAGAAAATGAAAACCATGAAAGGCATTGATTGCAGTTGCTTAAAGAAAAGTAAAAGAGAACGAACCAACGCCACGGCGTACTTCTATATTCTTCCACGTTGCCTGTATTCACCAAGGAGGAGTAGTCATTACAATTGTCATACCTCTTCCTATTATTATTATTATTATTTAGCGGTTCTGAAGATGTTAGCATTAGGCAAAAAACGGCGGCAGGAATATTTAGTCTAAGTATATGTATACGATTCAAAGCAACAGCGCAATATGTATACGATTCAAAGCAACAGCGCAATATGTATACGATTCAAAGCAACAGCGCAATTTGTTTACATAAATCTGCTAAATAATATTCCGCAATACGTGTGTTTTTGCGATTTGCGATTTGCAATTTATTATTGTTATTATTTTTTACGTTAACACGGTTTATCATTGATAGCAGCAGAATTAGAATATTATTATTAACTGGTTAACACTGTGTATTATTATATTTATTATATTTTTTATGAAATATCCTCTAACCCTAATCCTATCCCAACCAACGCGGTCTGTTTTAGAGGATATCTTCCCTCTCATCAGCAGCATTTATTTTAATTTTTTTACAATTTTCGATCAATAGTATGTACATAAACATTATTTGAAAAAGACACTCTTCGTCGACCAGATTTATTTCTACTATTAGTGTTTTCATTATATGTTCGATTGGTCGACAATTGTAAAATAGATGAATCATTGTTATCGCTGTCCATGTATTTTTGTTGTTTTTTTGATTTTGCATTTAGGCTATTGAATGATTTTTTCAACGCATTTTTAATTGCCTTCCTTCTTGCTACTTTTGCTTGGTTTTCAATTGAATTCCTCTTTCTCATTTTTTCTTCTTTTGTCACGACGCGAACAAATTTTTCCTCCGTTATTGTTGTTCCAGCATTCGCTACATAGGAAATTTCTTTTCTGTAGGACGGAGGCGGCCAATGTTTTGGTGTTGGATTATACCCTGAATCGCCACGTGATCGTCTCTTGTGTTTCATATTCCTTTTAATACTGTTACCATTTCTAAAATCCCCACCAGATTGAAATGACGCGACTTTGTCGCCATACAATTTTATTCTAGCAGCTGTTGCCCCGGTTGGATTTAATTTGGGTACATAACTGTTCAATAACTTTAAACCTTTCGGCCTTAAATTATCTTTAACTTTCATCATATTTGCCGGTGACGTTTTTACACGTCCTCTGTGCTTACGCAATCCAGTTAGACGCTGAAACTCTTTTCTTCGTTTGTTTTCCGCCAACCTTTTAAAAAGTATATCATCATCCATAGTATGGCGCGCATTAGTATTTTTCTTAATTATGTTTTGCTGTGACTGATCTGTAGTATATTTTTCATTGTTTTCTTTATGCTGCAATAAATCCAAATTCAATACGTCTTTCGATTTATCTAATAATTTCTGTGTTTCATGTATATCTTGGAGCAATTTTCTTCGCCTCATTTTACCCAAACCTATTTTTTTGGCAAAATACTTAAAAGGTGGAAACCATCCTGCGTGCATGCGAGGAACAAAGAGTACCATAATAGCGTGTTTATGTTAGAAGCTAATATTAAGGCTGTGTAAAAAACACTGTACAGGGCCAACGAATCCTACGTATACTACTTACCCAATTGTTTCATCCAAAATCTACCGACTGATGCTGGATCTAAACTCTCTAAATTTTGTATCATGACCTTAAACTCTTCATAACATAATGCACCGCTTTCATCTGTATCATATAATATTAACATAGATCGAGTTTCATCTTTAGTTAGACGTAAACCGAAATATTTAAACATTGATATTTTAATTTCATCAAAGTCCACTACGCCATCTCCATTAATATCAAACAAGTCAAACGCTCGTCGAAGTATTGCTTCTGAGGGAACTTCCCAATTTTTAAAATCCCTCGTTGCTAATTCTTTCGCTGTGAGTTTTCGCACAAACATTATTGTTTCGTGTTATAGCCGAGCTCGTAATGCCCTTTCTTCATTTAATACAACGAGAATAGATGTTGTTGAAGCTTCACCACGTTTGGGTGAAAGCGGTTACGCTTTTCCTATTATATTATTATTATGTAGTAGTAGTAGTGTAGTGTGGTTGCATTGGCCTATGTATTATTATAATAATTTCGAAAAAGTATAAAGAAAAGTTCTAAGATAGAATAGCATGGAAATAGCATTAGGAGCGGAAACGCTTGATTCGTATATAATAGATTTTTGTAATAAAATATTCTTCTTCTTCTATTTTTTATATAATATATATTACATTAATAATGTTAATAATAAGTAATAATATATTATTATTTATAATATTTTATTATTATTATCTCATCACTATATATACTTGTAATATAACACATAATAATATAATTAATGTATTATTATTAATATGGTTATAATAATATATACTGTATACATAAATTTTATAAAAATTTCATTTAACTTATAAGTAAGATTTCATTATATAATATGTATGTAAGGATTTCAATTACATAATATTTTCAGAACTACCGCCTCACTCCTCGTCTATAATTGGCCGATCAAACATCATAGTCCGCCTGCGATCAGGTTTTGAAGTTGCGGTATATTTACTCCCAGTATTTGTGGTGGCCACATATTTACTGCTACTTCCCTCCTTCTTACTCTTCTCCAAGATATCGTTTTCATTGCCATCGTTTTTATGTTCCTCTGTCATTTCTTCCTTTTCTCCATGATCGTCGCTGTAACTCCCATCATCGTCGTCATCGTCATCGTTTTCAACTATTGGTTTTGTCTTTCTACGATTGTTAATTGATTCTATTATTTTGTTTGTGCAATTTATACATAATGCTTTAATTGCATCAAAGCATTGTTCCCAAATATATCTATACGGCGGCAATTCTTCAATTTCAACTTTTCGATTACCAAAATGAAGTTCAAGATCATGAACACCTTCTTCAGTTGCTGTAAATACATAATTACGGAAAACTTTATCTGTTTTCGGATTGTCTTTACCACATACTAAAACTATTTCATCTAGGCACTCTAGTAGCATTGTTTTCGCTTCATCAAACCGCCCACGGCGTGACACAACACTTGCCAGTTCTGATTTTGTTACAATCGAATCAGGGTGTTTTTCTCCTAAGATAGCTTTACGTATTTCGTAGGCACGCTTCATAACAGGCTCAGCACGTTTATAATCATGTGTATCGGAATATAATTTTGCAAAATTAATTAATGTTGTGGCCAATTTTAAACTGTTTTTACCGTATAAATGTTCCTTTATAGTCAACGCACGGCGCAATGCATTTTTTGCTAGCATTAGCCCTTCATCATGAAAATTAAAGTCATGTTTGGCGCGTATACGATATGACGTTGCGAGCTGCGCTAACGCAACTGCAGTTGCAGGATGATGCGGCCCAAGAGCAGAGTCACGCACAGACAATATGTCGACAAACATTTCGAATGCCATTTCATATTTACCACGTTTCCGTACAATAGTTGCTAATGTAGACAAAACATTACATGCGGATAGACTTAATTTTCCATAAGCTTCACTAATGATTTCATAACATTCGGATGCAATTTCTTCCGCTTCTTCCAATCTACCCCAATTTTTATACAAGATGGACAATTGGTTTAGTGTAGAGGCAACTTTTAAAGAATTGTCACCTAAAAGCCGTTGTCTCATATCCAATGCTTTTAAAAACAACTTCTCCGCCTTTCTAACTTCACCTTTTGATGATGCCAAACACCCTAAGTTATGGTTTGAATCAGCCACTCCTAAATCATCAAATTTTTTTAAACGACTTAGTAAGGCTTCATCATGGTAATTAAATGCAATATCGTATTTCCCACATTTTTTGTATTGAGCACCAACTTGGTCGCGCATGACAGATGCCTCTACCGAGTCGTGTCCCTTTATTTCTACCTTTTCATTCACTGCTTGATTTGCTAATTTATTTGCTAATTTCTCTTCCCCAGTCGCTGCTATCCAGCTTAGTGTATGCAAATAGTCGTTGGCTTCTAACTTATTACTTTTTATATCTGTATTGATCCCATCAACAATGCAAGGCAAACTATCGCCCTTATCAAATGAATCTATCAAATCAAAACTTAAACATAAAAAACCACGAACCTTCAACTTTTCATCACCCTTTGGCCTTTTTGTCAATTTATATTTCTTTTTATCAATGGGCGTACGTAAACAATACGTCGAGTTGCCATACCTGTCTAATATTTGGTACAAACGTATTGCTACACGACCTAGAAAATCATCTTTACCGATTAAATCACGGTCATAAACTTCAAAACGAATCTGTCCATATTGCATCGATGTCTCATAATCAATAGTAATATCATAGGTCTCTTCCCATGTTGGATTTAATGTCATTTTTTTCACAGCAGTTGTGTATACTTTTTTATGGTGCCAATAAACTTTAACCAGCGGGTCAGAAGTGCCCGTTTTATCAGCGGCTGCTAAATTTTCAGCGCGATGAATATTTAATCGCATGGTTATCGTTTTTGGGACTGGGCCATTTCCTGTCCATTTTTTATCATGTTCAATATCATCGTGTTTTACATCGCCTTCATCTACATTTGCTTTTTTACCTTTACCAGAAAAAGGTAGTGGATTACCTTTACGTGTTTTATTGAACATTTGACTATGTTTATTCTTGGACTACTAACAAACAACTTTGTCCCAACGTAAGCGTTTTTTGTTTTCTTGTTTTGATCAATTTCTCTTCACTTTATACCAACCTCATCATTTTCCATTTAAAAAAAACTTTACTCACAAGCATAGATGTTTATGCGTTTATTCTGTTATTGCAATCAAAGTCTTCTGTGTAAATACACAATGCATCCTTGTGTATGTGTATTACAGCCGAAGTATTATTGTTGTTTCTTCTATTATTAATATATATAATAATAATAAATATTATTATAGTAATAAATATAGTATTTAGTAAAATATATAATATAAATAAATATATAAATATATATATTATAGAATATAATATGATGATGAAAATAATAATAATAATAATAAAAAATAAAAAATACTAACACCACAATTATTATAGTGATAATTGATAATAATACTCATAATAAAATTATAATATAATAATGTTAAATGTTACCCGATAGAAAAAAAAGACACGCAACATGAAATACCTTAATATTTGAAGGAAGAATTTAATAAATTTTTTATAATAATAATTGCACAAAATTTATATACACGCGTATTTTTATAAAATGTACCGGGTACTTGGTACTTTTTTTTATTTTTTACGCATTGGAAAATAAATTTTATATACATACACACATATGTATATATGTATGTACTTCGAAGTCGAGTGTGTATTGTTACAAATTTAATGATGGAAACGAGTCACCGTTTGGATATTGTAACCAATTCTTTTCGCTCCATTTAATACCTTCTTTTGGCCCATCGATTAAATGCAATTGAAATGTATGTCGACTTTTTAATGAAATATTTGCTAACGATAAATGATCAACAGCGCCATGAATTAGTACTAAATCTCCTTTCTTACAGTTTAAAGGGACGAACCCAGCTTGGCGAACTGCTTCTTTTTGCTTTTCTTGTAATTTGTATTTATCAGCCTTAGTTTCCCCCATTTCCATTTCGCCGCTTTTAGTATTGCCTGGCATGTCACCTTCCCATGGACAATTTGATGTTTCAACATCGACTAAATTTTCAAAAATCATTTGTGGCACATCGCGTTTATTCATTTCAAACCATTCTTTGTTGCGCTTGAAATGACGCCTTACAGGCTCTTTATGTGAACCTGGTCGCCCCCACACACAACCATTTTCCTCAGTTGCATCTTCAAGTGCTAACCAAAGCCCTAAACATGTTTGCCGTGGCTCGGTAAATAAAAATGTTGAATCTTGATGGCTAGTTACTTCACCACCTATTTTTGGTTGCTTAAATATATACATGCTTTGTGGCAATACTGGATCTTTCCAACCAAGTACACGCGCCAGTGAAGCAACTTTTGGACTTGTCGCGTATGCTCTAAAAATAGGGTTAGCGACATGTAAACCATGGCCTACTTTATTTAAACCTTCAGTTTTGGTCATACCTTGTTTTATTTCACCAGTACTTTCATCAACAACTCCTGGCTCGCAAAAAAAGTGTATACGCTTTGCACTATCAAGAAAATAGTCTGAGGAACCTTGAGTGAGCTCTTGTTTTTCATCCGTACGAAACGTTGTAACAGATTTAGGATCCCATTCTTGAATCAACTTGGCCATTTCTTCTCTCATTCCGTCACATTCCAACTCCGTCGCAAAATTTTTAACAATTGCACAACCACTATTGTGAAACTCATCTACTACTTGAGCAAGGTTGGAAGCCATATTGTACGCAGTCAATACGAAGCAGCGATAATGTGTAGGTTTTTATGTACTTAAATGTATGCCGACCGAGTCGTGAAACAAGTAAATACACACAGCAGTGTTCTTCGTCCTCCCGTGCGCAACCAGCTATTCTTCATTTCCATCTTCTAAAAAATTGAATTAAAAGCCTTCGTTTGTTATATTATTGTGGTGGTATAATATAATAATAATATTCGACTCGTATATTATAATAGCATCGCACAAAGTTAATGCTGTATTGTCGAATACAACAAAATAATTTATTACCGTATTATTATTGAAATTATATTGTGCGAGTCGTTTATAGTATGTCAAAAGTCGTTGTAAAAACAGTGCTATTCAGGTGCTATTCAGTGCTATTTTAACATATTATACTTGATAGTCTATGTATTTTGATAGGAAATTACGAAAGGAGGATAAAAATCAATCATTTTTGCGGAAATATTTATCCTTTTCAGGAAGAAATGTGTGAAAATGTGAAAATGCAAATCACTGAAATACCTATCAAAATACCATAAATTATACTTACACT
>JACKZZ010003996.1_pt1 | contig 15087 bp, 7 predicted proteins | sample 8027871 | NCBI WGS metagenome assembly JACKZZ01 (sample SAMN15724774, study PRJNA655200) | protist metagenome | isolation source: fluorescence activated cell sorting (FACS) single amplified genomes of... | place: USA: West Boothbay Harbor, Gulf of Maine | collected 2000-07-19
TTTTTATTTTATCTATTTTTTTATATTTATGTTTAATTAAAAATATGGGTAGTACTGTTTTTACAACTTTTTTTTTTTATTTTGTTCTTTACTTTGAAGTTAGTACGTTGATGTGTCGTTGGACGGATAGTATACAATTTAGCTGGGGATTAAATTATACTTTTTTTTATTCATCTTTTTATTGTAATGCTTACTCTGAGTTTTGTAAACTGATTTTTATACTTTTTTTTATCTGAATTTTTATATTTTCAGAGCTTGAAATTAATCAAAAAAGTCCAATACATGTAGATATTTTTATACCTTTTTTTTTTTTTATTTTTTTTTCTTTATTTTTATTATCGTCGTTTGACTTATTTAACGCATATTTAGCTCTGGAAGGTGCTAGCTTATCATTATATATTTTAGCAGCTATTAGTTATTATAAACGTGTTGCATTAGAGGCTACAATTAAATATTTTGTTTTTGGCGGTATATCAAATGGTTTATTATTGTTTGGTAACTCTATTATTTTTGGAATTTGTGGTTCTTTAAATTATTGTGAAATTAGATATTTGTTTAATAAGTTATCCTTGAATTTATCATCAGCTGAGATCTATTTAAGCTTAACTTTTTTTTTTATTGTTTTCTTATTCAAAGCAGCAGCGTTTCCATGTCACATGTGATCGCCTGATGTTTATGAGGGTATCTGGTTACCCGTAACTACTGTGTTTATTGTTTTATCAAAATTACTTTTTTTTCTTTTTTTTTATAATCTTTTTTTTTATACTTTTAATTGCTTGATATATTTATGGCAGCCTATATTGCTATTATCATCCTTTGGTTCCTTAATTATAGGAAGTTTTGGTATTATTGGTCAAAACCGTATAAAACGTCTTATGGCTTATTCATCTATAAACCATGTAAGTTTTTTACTTTTAGGTATTGGCTGTGGTAGCTTAACTGGGTTAGTTTCTAATCTTATATATCTAGCTGTTTATAGTTTAACTTTGTTGCTGTTTTTTAGCTTTATATTAAATATCAAGTGTTTTATAACAGGACGTTCGTTAATTTATTTAAGTGATTTTTCAAATTTAATGCACTTTTCAAGATTTAGCTCACTCAGTTTACTTATAATATTATTTTCTATGGGAGGTATTCCACCATTAGCTGGTTTTTTTATAAAACTTTATATATATTTAGAAGCGATCTGCTGTAACTTTTACACTTTTATATTATTCAGCTTAATAATTACGATTTTAAGTACTTTTTATTATTTATTTTTTTTAAGAACTATATTTTTTGATAACATTCCTACTTTTAAATTAGTTTATCTTAAAGACATATCATTAGGACAACAATTTGTCATATGGCAAGGTTGTGTTCTTATTCTTATTATATTTATATTGACTCATAAGATTTGACTTATATATTTATTTCTTATTTCAACATCATTATTTTGTCATTTTTATACACCTAATCTATTACATAAAACAATATGGAGCATAATACTATAATATTTGAGGGAATGTGTCTAATCATTTTAGACATGTATCCAGCTTTAGCTTGTACGGATATGTCTCCGGAATTAGCTATCATGGTACGCGATGCAGCCATTGGACGGGATATCGTACAGATCCCGGGGCTGGATAAATTATTTATGACATTCAATAAAAGTGATATTGTGGGCTTTGAGCCGCAAACCTGTTTAAAAAAAGTTGCATGATTTTGTGAGCGGTTTCACTACAAACTGATAATAATTTCATCTCAACCTGTAACCGATGCCTCTTGGCACTATTATTGTGTTTCTGATGGTATTGTTCAAGTTATTTGTTTGAATAAACCATTAAGTTAGTATATCTATTTTTTTTGTGAAATATTTACGTATAAATAATGATAAAGTTAAACGATTTCTTTTTAAAAAAACAGAGTTAAAAATATATATATCTATTTTGCTTAATAACAAACTTAGTAATTATTTATTTTTTGGTTGAAAAAATGTAGAGTTAGCAACTTACTCAGGTACTCAGATTAAAAACTACTGTGTATTAAGTGGTCGACCTCGTGGGGTTTTTAGGCAATTTAAGCTGTCTCGTATTTTAATACGTAAGATGGGTGCTAAAGGGCTATTATTAGGTTTAAAAAAAAAAAATTGATAACTATTCAGAATGCTTTATAAAAAAAATACTTGAATTATATTAGTGAACAATTTAATTGTTTTTGGACTTTTTATTTTAAAAAAAAACATAGTATATTCGCGAGTTAATTTGAAAAAAAATAATCTTTGAATTTATAAAAAATTAGCTTAAACTTTTATAAAATCATTTTGTAAATATTAAATATATTTTTTGTTGTTAATTTATATAGTTACGCTGTTCGTTTTTAGTCGTCTTTGACTTTTTATTTACTTATCTTAGCGTTTGAATAGTTGACATTTTATTTCTATATCTTTGTTGCCCTTATTAAAATTAAATAAAACAAAACACTTTATACTTCAAATTTAATAGAACAATTTTCATTTGCTATGAACAGTTGTATTTGAATTTAAATTAATTTAGTAAATTTATATACTTATATGATATTAATGGGATCGAAATATACGTTCTGTATCTTAATTCTTTTTTGGAAATAAAAAAAGTATCGTGAATCAGAATGCTATTCATTTAATAAAAATTAGTATCAATAATTTGATAATAGGTATTGGCAATTATGCTAAGAATGTTAAGCATGATGTAACATGACCAGTTAGCTTAGGCTTGGCAATGGCTAACTTTTTTGACAAGTATACTTATTGTACTTTATGAACAAAATGGTGTTGATATAGTACAATAAGGTTCAAAATTAATTAAATAATTATCTAATTTTTTAATATTTAAGTATGTCAAAAATTAAGATGTTTGTAATTTAGCGCTGTTTAGAAAGCTTTGTTTAACATACTGTAAAAATATTTCACAGGTAATGTCCTCGAAATTAAAATTCTTTGACTTTTTGTGTAATAATATAAATGTACTTTTATATGTAAAACCAGGTTTGGGTTGGTATTTTATTATCAAAGAACTTCTAATTGTATGACTGGGCACTCGTAATTAAAAGTCTAAAAGCTTTATTAAAATGGGTGACATTGACACATCACAAGATATAATTCCAAATTCTTATTGTTTAGCGTTTTTAGATGGTAAAAAAATCAATAAATAAAGTTAATTAGAGCAAACTATAATTGATAATACCTTTGGAACACTTCTCATTTGTTATGAACTATTGAATTTAGATTAATTTTATTTTTTTATATACAATTAATTACCCTGTGATCTTAATGTAATATCTTAATCTGTTTTAACTTTTATACCAAAATTAAAAAGACTAGCCATTTGACAAATTTATATAAATATTATGCTTTGTGCTCGAAACAATATTTTTTTCGTATTGTTATGGTATCTTTAAAGAATCTTAATATTTCCGCTTTTATACGTGTGATAACAGGTAGCTTTGTTGCTCTTATTTAACATAAACAAATTGTAGGTGTTGCACAAGATGGGTATTTACTTTATTCTCTACTACTTTATCGTATTAGTTATTTTTGCGTAATACTTGACGGGAATGGCTATTACCGTTTATTTATTTTACTTATCGTATTGAGATCTACATTTTTTTATTATGTGTTTAAAATGAAAAAAATATAACCCGAACTTGGCTTTATATATTTTAATATAGCATACACAAGTAATCTTTTAGTAAAGAGGCGCAATCTTATAAATAGTTAACACTATTTTATTATCTATTTAGTATACTCATATATATTTATAAATATGGTAATCCTAAATTTTTTTTTTTTTATTTACCTTCACTTTTTTAAAGCCTTGGTATCGGTTTCTTTTTATGGATGTAGATTTTTTTTTATAATGCTAACAAATTTAAATCTAAATAAGTATAAAAAATCCGATCTTGTTGAAACTTAGATAATGAACGTATAGAAAATTACTTAAAAGAGTTATTTCATAATTTTTATACATTTAAAATTATATTTTATCCATTAAAAGTAATTCTGTTCATCTATTTGGTAGTGTCTACCTGATTAATATTTGTTTGCCTGTTTTCTTTTCATGTAGATAGTTTTTTTATATTTATTTACCATACTATTACTTTTTTGGGTGTATTCGGATTAGCTACTCTACTTATAGACGGTGTAACTAATTTGCCTATATAAACCAGACTTATCTGGGTTTACAATTGAGAGATGTTTTAGGAGGAGCCCAAACAGGTTACTGTTGTATCAACGTGTCTGTTCCACCAAATGTGTTGTTCGAAGGTCAGCAAATGTACAAACCTTTTGGTAAGGGTATTAAGTAAAAATATATAAATTATTTCCAACAATACATATTGTAATACTGGGTACTCGCCCAGAAGAAGGCTACTTTTGTAAAAAGTGGGTTCTTGCAAATCATAACAAATATTTGAAAGTAGTGGCATCAAACCCCAAGCTTTCTTGACCTTTGTTATTTTATGCAACATTTCCAGAGCCATATAAACGCACATTTAGAGGTTTTTTAAAAAAATTCTAAAGCATAAGCTAATATCTTACTTGGGGAAGTAATTATCAATAAGAATTAAAAATTTTTTATTTTTTTTTTGTTGTCTGTTTGACATCATATGGAAGACCCTTTCATTTCAATGTCTTATTTTAGAGCAATATCAATTCCATTTGGCTTACCCAAGCCCGTAACCTATAATGACTGTGACGTCGTTATGAAGCCCTGTTTTAACTTTTTTTTTTTGTAATATAAATAATTTTGGACATCTATATCTAATATTACAACTTTTTAGTTTTTTTATAGATTTCGTCGTTCAAAAAATGTTATAATTTGACAATCAATAATTCTTTAGTTATTATGGTTTATTTCTTTACTTAGTAAGCTTAGGTTGGTACACTAAAACATTAGCAAAAAGATATTTTAGTATAGATTTAATCCTACATTTCATGCAAGTTCTGGCGTCAAATAAAAAATAGATTAATTATTTTAGATGATGCTGGATTCCATAGGACAAAAATAATTAATAGATTTTATAAGATTACATAGCAACCTTTTATATACGATTCTTTATAACTCTCGGACTCAAGCTATTAAAGACTTATTTTAAACATTGGAAAGTAGATTGAAACAAAAAAATAATAATTTAAGTTATAATGTTCTGTGTTTAAATATTCAACAACTAATTTAAGAAATATCTAAATCTTTTTATTTAAACTTGATAAAGGGGGCTTATCGAAAAAATTCGAGGAACATTTTAAAATAGTATTTTTACATTTTCCAAAGAAATAGTTTGAAATTTAACACACAGTTTGGTAGAAAATTTAATGGGTGTTCATAACAAATGAGGATTGTTTTAAAAGATCTTTTTTAATCCAGATTTCGAAAAATGTATTTTACTTATCTGTTATTCTATAACAATATTTTAGTGTTTAGCTAATAAAGTAATTTTTTTGATTAGTTTTCGGCGGAAACCAGCTTTGTTAGCTTATTTGATCGTCAATTTTATTTGCATTCTAGATTGTTAGAACGTGCTGCTAAGTTGTCACCAGTTTTTGGTGGTGGTTCTTTATCTGCTCTACCAATTATCGAAACAGTGCTAAAAAAAACATCATTTATAAGACGAATTACGTAAAATCATAATTTAATTAAAAAAATTATTTTGTATTAAATAACTGTTTATTCGCCAAAGAAACTCTATGAAAAGCAAAATATATATTTATGATATTTAGAACAAAATATTTTAAAAGGTAATCTTAGTACATGTGTAGATGAGTACTATGGTATAAATACTTATACATCCCATTGTATCATTTATGTGTGGTAACGTTATTAGCTTATTAAGGATATTTAAAAATAATAAAGGATGAGTTTATTTTCTATAACCAGTATATAAAGCTTTAATGATTAAACGTCATTTCCGTTCATACTTATGTAGCAATAGAATCTCAACAACGAGTTAAACTTATTTTATACACGTATATTAAAATTTTATACATAAGTTTTTAATAAAGAAGGCAGTTTGCTTATTATATTTAAAATTTGTTTTTATTTAATAACTTCTAATATAAAAACAATCTATAAGATACGAACAGTATTATAAAAAAATCTGGGTAAAAGCAATCGATATAGCTACTTGTAAAAAAATTTACATGAGAAAGTTATTAGAAAAGGTAAACCTAATTTTTAATCAGGCAGGTGACGTGTCTGCTTATATTGCAACAAATGTTATATCGGTAAGACCGTTCTTCAATTATAGCTTCTTTTTATCATACTTATAAAATAAAAGTAAAAACTAAAATATGCTTATGCAACAACTAATATATAGTATACAGCGCTTTGGTATGGTGGATATCCGTATAATGTGCATGAGCTCTTTTACATACACTTAAAGTTATAGACATTATATAATATCGTGCAAAGCGTAACGTTTGAAATAACGTATACTTTGGCTTACTATTAATTTAGCATGTAAATTGTTATATTTCATAATTGTTAAACGTATCAAGAGCTTTTTTTTTTACACAGCGTAACTTTAAATTTACTATATCTAAAGCTAGGCTAACTAATGAACTCTATTAAAAAAAATTGTAAAAGAGAGTCCATTAGCGCTGATTTCAACTAAGATTATACTTTATAATGTGAGTTGAGTAGTCTTTGGTTAAACAATTAGAGCTTTCGAAAGAGCAAATAATACTTGCAATCAATTTTTTTATTAACTTTTATATGATAGTTTTTAACTATCATACTCTATATAATAATTGGTTATAAGCCATATAGCTTTAAAAAAATCATGTATGGGTTTATAAAAGTCTATATAGACTATTAACTATAACAGATGGTGTGTGCGATAGATATTTATTGTCTTTTAAAAAATTAAACCACTCTTTAGTATAAAAATATTTCAGACTTGTTGGGGGTCTCTTTTTTTAATTCGTTCTTTATTTTTAGTTTTAAAGTAAATATATGAAGGTTTAACTATATCGCAGATATTAGCTTTATATATATATATCTATAAACATACTTATTTTAGTGGTGTACAACCTTACATTATTATAACTAAGCGGCTATACTCTTGAGAGCGTTATTACGCTAACATATTGAATATAATAGATTTTTCTTTCTTTACTTCTAAACTTTTGACGGTGTTGATAACTAGACAATTCTATATACTATATAAAATAACTTCATATAAAAATTTAAGAAACAATATTTTAACAAGAATAAGTGATGCTGGTGACTTTTTTAGATATTAAGCTTATAAATTTAGTTAAATACACTATATTTATTAACTATCTAAAAACAGTTTCAATTTTATACGTGCAATCTAATTAGTTTATTTAATTTGTTTAAAAAAAGAAAAACTCTGTACTCTATAAACAAATAATTAAAATAATTTGTTTGGTATGCTAAACTTCTTGTTATGATGACTTAAAATACATTAGGTAGTAACAAGTTAATTACCTTAGATAATTTGAGCTACTATAATCCAAAACTACTAATAAGCTAATGGCATTAAATGATGATTTTTTATTTATAATTTCTTTTAATTTATGAGTTCAAGCGATTTAGGCAGCTTTTAATTATTAAAAAGTAATTAAAACAAAAAATGACTCCTTTCATATATAATGGCTTATACGTAAATATTCCGTGTATCATTTTTTAAATATTAAAAGTTTTTATTTGAATTTAAAGCAAGAAAGGGTGCTTATAAATTAGTGTTTGAAATGTTCAACATTTTAAAATATTATTGTATTATTATACTTTATAATATAACTTATACTTTAATGTTTTTTTTTGGGTAAAATTTATATAAAACTTATTATTATGTTACGCTGTATTAATATTAATACTTTTGTACAGCTTTATGGTAAACACTTAGTTTAACTATTCAGATATTTGTTGAAACTGAGTTATTTAATCAGGGAATAAGACCAGCTGTTAATGTTGGGGGGTGAGTTGAAATTTCATATCTAATTAAAGATCGTTGAGTTATAAATACGATTTCTAAAATAAGAGGTAGAATAAGTAGATATCTTATTTTATTAATAGCTTCAAAATTTTGGTGAGATGTTATGGGTAGTATAACTAATTTGATACGAAATAGCGTAGGATTTTTTTACATCCCTAAAGTCTATAAGTACTTTAGAAAACTTGGTCATAATAGTAACGCCCAATGCTACTATTTAAAAACTTCCAGTACCACGAGTTTGCAAAGAAACAAACTAATTTCGCAAACCCCTAAAGCATCATTTAGTGTGTTACTAAATACTGTTAATAGTTCTGTGATATGAGAAAGAAACGAAGTGCCTCGAAAAAAGTTTCAAAAGTGAAACTTTGAGGTAAAAGCGGATCCAGAGTACTATAAAATGGCGTTTTACAATAAAATTAGTCTATTAGAGGAAGGAATCCATCCAAATTCGGCTTTTTTGGAGGCATCCAAAATCCTTAAAAAGCTTGAAGTAAAAGTTAATAAGTCGCCAGGTATAGTACAACAATACTTTAGCTTAAAAAACTTAACACGAACTATTATAAATTACAAAATATATGTCACTAACTGTGAAAAGCTACACAAAGTGTTAAATTTAAATTCATGTACATCAAGCAATGACGCTTATAGCTTTTTATCTAATCCTTGTTTTTTATTATTTGCGCTCAGCAAATTAAAGAACATAAATATTGGATCCAGTACCAATGGTGTCTCAATTACAAAAATCACTTTATTACAGATAGTGAATATAAGCTTTGATATAAAAAACCGAAGATTTAAATGTACGCCAGTGATTAGAAAGCATATAGCTAAGTCAGGTGGCGGCAATCAAACATTAGGGATATCGAGTGGACTGGACAAAATAATACAACAGGCTATAACTTTGATATTGACACCGTATTTTGAAAAAAAAATGTCGAGATTTTCTCACGGTTTTGTAAAGAACACAAGTGTTCACACATGTTTGAATCATGTAAAAATGGAATGGAAAAGGGTTACTTGGCTAATAAAATTTGATTTCGAAAAAAACTTTGACAAAAGTATTAACAAAAAAATATTGAACAATTTAAAAAAGTATGTCAAACAATGTTCGCTAATAGAAATTATTAAACTTTTTTTATTAGCAAGATATGCTACTGGCTACGGATTAACCTGTGGGGACTTTAGTAGAAATAAAAGTACACCACAAGGAAACATAATTAGCCCGATTCTTTTTAACATACTAATAAAAAATACAGACAAGTTCATAGAAACTTACTGTAAAAAAATCATAACATATCGCTTTGAATTAAGTAAAAGCAGTCCAAATATATATAGTAAGCCGGCTTACTGGCTTCCAATATCTGCGGAAACAAAAAAAAATATGGTTGGTATAAATACTATACAGCTATTACGTAAAATTGTGGAAAAAGACCAACTAATTGACATAGCACGAAGATGTATATTAAAATTCAATTTAATTGATGAAACCAGAAAGCTATATTTTGTACGATACGCTGATGATATTTTTCTTGGCTACATCGGCTCAAAAAACGAAGTGTATAATATAGTAAGATTATTTACACAACACATAAAGTCTTCCACAGGAATAAATGTAAACACTTATAAAACTGAGATTCAACACCACAGCAAAGGCATTGTTTACTTAGGCTATAACATTAGTAGCTTTTGAGCTAAGAATAGGATTAAAAAAAGGAATATCCAAATAACTGGTACGGGAAACAGACTTCAATTCGATATACCATTTAAAAAGTTACTTGATAGATATAAAATTAAAGGGTTTATACAACGAGCTAAAAAAAAAAACCGTGTTAGGTATGTTGGGTGTAGAGTTGATAAATGATTATTTTTACCCTCGGATGTTGAAGTGATTAATCGATTTAAAGCAATTTTTATAGGACTTCTAAGCTACTATTCAGGTACGCAATTTCTTAGCACACTATATTATCTATTTACTCTATTAAAGCGGTCCGCCGCGCTAACCTTAGCGCATAGACATAAGTATAGTTCTGCAAAAAAAGCGTTTAAAATTTGAGGCCCAGATCTAAATGTAGTACTTATAGACGTAAAAACAAAAAAAGAATATAAATCTAACCTTGAAATCCCAACATTTCAGAAAGTAAAACACAATCAATTCAACCTGAAAATTTCAGATCAAGCATTAAGATCTCATTTTGAAATTGATCCAAAAGCTTATTACTTTCGTAGAACAGTCAGTATGCTATTGTCCGTTGAATATCCGAATTTCTGTATTCCAAAGTGTTCCAGTATTTCAATATAGTTAGATAAAATTACGTTTGTTAAATATAGTAAAAAACTAAATGCAATAATGCTATTATAATGCCGACATCACAGGTTCTTGTGCGTACGACACACAATTATCAGATAAATAAATACAAATACAAAGTAGCTATAATTAAGCTTAGATTTACACTAAAAATTGTGGACTATTATAACTTAAATAAAAACAAAAAATTTATTTTAGTTCAAAAAAAAATTACTTTGCAGATATTAAAAATGTGAATACGGAGGTACGCTTTGGTGCTTGGAAACTAGCTTGCTTTAGCGTGGACTAGCGCCTATTGCTAAGATTACATATAATGTTAGTGGTAGATCGAACTAGTATCTTTCTGTTAGTAGAGTTGGTTCAGCTGCACAAGTTACCGCGATGAAAGAAATTGCAGGTACTTTAAAATTAGAATTGGCTCAGTTTCGAGAGATAGAATCTTTTGCTTCATTTGCTTCAGAAGTGTGGGGTACGTTTTTGTACTAAGTGTAAACAATAGACGACGATAATTTATAGTTTGTATATACCTATTATGAAAAAAAATTAGCTTTTCTTTTAATTTTAATTAAAATTTTTTACAAAACATTAGAATTTTATAATATTAAGTATTGGTTTTATTTATTTAATATCATTTAAAGTATAACAAATAAAAATATTATTATTTAAATCAAATCTAGTTCTGTAATTTAAACGTCTTTTTATTTCTTGTGGCATAGTGTTTATTTTTTAATTTAATTTTTTTTTATATTGTTAGATAGATTAATGATAAGATAGCTTTTCAAAACTTTTACTTGTTAAAAAAATTGTTTTTTTCATTTATAAAGTTTAAATTGTATTAGGCTTATACTTTAATATCTAAAAATTATATATACATCAAATTTTTATGATATAAATTGAAGACACTAATTTGTATATAAAATGATATCAGCGAAAAAATTGATGTATCAAGAAATGTTGTAAAACAAATTAAAAGTATGGTTTTTAATTTTTATTACAAACTAGTTTAATTAATTAAAAACTATTAGATTACGGTGGCTAATGCCACGCTATTAATAAATAATACTTATTAAACACTTAGTTATAAAATACTATCCAAGGTACCACTAAGTAATGGATGAGTATTAAAATAATTATTATTTCAAATATAGACTCCAGTTTTACTTTTTTTTGTGTTATTGTTTTGAAAAATTAAATTATGTGTTAAAATTAAAGATATAAAATAATTGAGAAATAAATAAAAAGTTAAATTCATAGAGTTACTTAAATAAAAAATTCTGTAAGCTTAAGTATCGTAATAAGCGAAATAGGTATGATCACTTTGACGTTATTGGCTTTAAAAAATTTAATAAAATACTATATTTTTTAATTAAAACTATAGGTGGTGGCTTACAATCTTTTTATTTATCAACGTACAATAATAATCATAAAATTAGTACCTATGACTTTATTGAAATACTTCTTAACTATGCAACAAGAGTATTTAAATTTTTTTGGTAATCTAATTTTTATTTAGGCTGTCACTATTTCCACTATACAAACTTTGTTGGTAAAAGCTAGCTCAAACCTAATCACGTTATAATAGCTATTCATTCGGCTTATTTGATAAGTTTGTTTTTCGATAATAAGTTTAAACTTTATAATGAATTGTTATACATAAAAGTAAATCTTTAAAATTAAGAGTTTTTTTATATTACCATAAATTAAAAAATCAAATTCAAACATCAAAAATATTTGGTTATTCTCCAATAATCTTGGTAATTTTAGTTAATAACTTTACAAATTGCAATTCTTTTTTAAATAGTAATAAAAAGTATTCTGTATATAAGGTAAATCCGGTGTATCTATATAAGTAAGATGTTTATCAGTCTCTACAGTTAAACTTCTATAAAAATCTTAAAAGAATATTTATTGTTGATTTTTTTAGACATTTCACATTCTAATTTAAGCTATATTATAAAAAAAATAGTATTTAGTCCAAAAAAATATAACTTAAACACAAATCAAAATCTCGTCATAATAAGGTTACACACATATATATTATTGAATAACTTTTATTTAGTTATTAATAACTTTAAAATAAAAGATATAGTCTTTATTGATTAACTATTATTGAAATTATTTTTAGTTATAAATTAGGACTATTTGAAAAAAGAAAAATGACATGTTATATAAACGAACAATCAAAATGTTTTTAAAACATATGTAAAAACTTTTACTATTACATCTTAAGGTATTTTATTTTATAAAATCTATCTTAAAGATTGTATTAATAGTAAGATACTAATCTTATTCTTGAATGATTTTTTATCAAAAATAAAAAATAAATTAATTATTTTTGGTATTTGTGTATGCTATATAATAAACAGAATTAAACGATTAATAGATTTAAATAAAAATGTTTTATATACTATTACTTATAACTATAGGACTCAATAGCTTGAGACCTTTTTCAATATACTAAAAAGTATATTCAACAAAAAAAAGGAACTTAGAGAAAATAGATTTTAAAGACATAGTTTGATATGGGAACTATTTAAAAAACAGGTGGCATGCTTAGTAATATAAACAAACTATGCTAAGTTATTTATATCTTTTATAAATTATGGAGTAGCTTAATAAACAAAAATAATTTAATTTTTTTAATCTATATCTTACTTAAAGATTTTATTTTTATATAATATATGACTTTAACTTTGTAAGCTTTAAATGATAATCATTTTAGTCCCTTTTTTATTTCAAATACCTATTCTAATTATTTTTATGTAACTTTAATACTATGTTCTCATATAAAATTTGAACTCTATTATCAATAAGTGATAGTCTGTTATTCATTTTGATAGAACCGTATTGTTTTTTAATCATAAATAGTGTAGTAATACTTATAATTTTTTTTATCAAAAAATGGCATAATAGTTTTTTTTAGTATAATTATTATTTGTTATGAGTACGCTAAAACCTACTTTACTTATATATTTAAAGGTCACAAACTTTTAAAGTGTTCATTTGACATTAGAACTGTTTTAAGTACAACAAAATTAATATGTCTAAATTAAAAAAATGTGTACTAATATATAATAACTTTTAACTTATCTATCATAGTAATAGTGTTTCACAATTTAAGTCTGTATTATCCTTTAACTATACGTAATCTAATAGTATATATATATATATTGGTTTGTTAACATTTGACAATATAATAATGTTAAACTAATTGATAGTTAGTAGCACTGTGTAATGTCAGTTTGTCGTATTATATAATCCATGCATATTGGGATATGCCTATGGTATAATACTTAGCAACGATTTAAAAAAAATTATAACCTATTTAATATACGCTTACTTGTTTTTATTATTAGTTACCATACTAATCAGCTATAAAACTATACCTATGAGCTATGTAATATTATAACTTATTAATTATCACGCATAATATCTAAAAGAGCCAACTTTTAGTTTACCAATACATATTAAAACAAAATACGTACGTATTTATTAAAAATTAGACAAAGAAAATTTATTGTATTTAATTATTAAATAGCTTTATAGTATTGCAATACGCTGTAAAATTTCTTTAAAAAGTTGATGTATAAGATAAATATATTACAGAACAAAGTCTTATTGACTTGTTATCGTTTTAATTCTTTACTAATAACTTTAATCCTAAAATTAATAGAATAAATTGTGGACGTTTTAACTTGTTATCTGGGTTCTCTATTATAGAGCCTAATACAATATAGAAAATTGGTGCCGTAGATATTCCATTATAATTATGACCATGTAAAAATCGATGAAATAGCTGAGTTTGTTGTGTGTTTTAATAGGTATTTACAAATTAGTTTTGAAACTATTTAAATTTATAAAGATATAGCTTTATAAGTTAAATATCCCATGTTTTGTCGTTGAAATAAACTTTTATAATTTTATATTTAGATATACTTAGTAATTTTGTTAATTAATGTTGCTTCTATATAAATTTTTATAAGTTATCTTTTTTTAAAGTTTTGAGGCGAAGTTTGATTTTTTTTCATCTTTGGGTGTTATATTTTTTTGAACGATTATGATAAATAATAATTGTTTTAGTAAACAGCTTATATGATATCTTGTACGTTTGACCTTATATATTAAATATTGAACTATAAATTATTCATGTTATATTTTTATATCAATGATATTTTATCTTATAATAATATAGTCTTAAAATAATTATTTAAACTATTTTTATCAAAATTATTAACTATATGCTGTATTATGAATTTTTATTTTTTACAGTTTAGTGTAAAGACTTTATTGGCACAACATAACTTTAATGTCTTATACAATTTAGATGACTCAACTAAACATGTATTATTTAGAGGATTTAGATTAATTGAACTCTTGAAACAAAATAAAGCTTCACCATTAGCTGTAAACAAACAGGTTTTATTAATCTTTGCTGGTATGAAAGGTTATTTGGATAAAATAGTGGTAGACCTTGTTAGTAGTTTTAAAGCTCTTTTATTAAAATTAGTACGGTACACTACATTATTAAATGATTTTAATGTAAGTGAGAAAATTAATCAAGAAAAGTTAAATTTGTTTTTTAAAAAAGTTATTGGTCTTCTTTAACTAATAACTTTTGAAATTTATGGTTTTTTAAATTTTTGTAAAATTTGACATCTGTTTGATAAATTAGTTTTAGAGTAATTTTTATTTGTTGCGCACATGCTAAAACCTACTTTGCTTATATATTTAAAGGTTACAACTTTTAAATATTCATTATCATTTGAAATCTATTTAAGCTTAATTTTTTTTAGTTGTATGTGGCCAAT
>JACKZZ010016309.1_pt1 | contig 15080 bp, 13 predicted proteins | sample 8027871 | NCBI WGS metagenome assembly JACKZZ01 (sample SAMN15724774, study PRJNA655200) | protist metagenome | isolation source: fluorescence activated cell sorting (FACS) single amplified genomes of... | place: USA: West Boothbay Harbor, Gulf of Maine | collected 2000-07-19
AGTGCGTCGCTAAATTATAATTCGAGATCCCGAGTGAAAAACAGAGACGAAAAGCACCCTGCGCGGAAACACTGGTCTACCCGCCTGCGCAAATCAAGGTGCGTTTGATTACATTCAAGCGAAGAAGATACAGTCCTGAACTATGATCCCAGAATCCAATTTCTAATAACCAAGCTGAGACAATACAAAATTACTGATTGGTGACTACTTCCAAAATTAGAGTATAAAGTAAGAGGACGCCCATTAATACCTAAAAATATCTCATTAGACGTACGATTCGACTTGAAAACTATCTTGGAAAGTGAGCTAGATACTATCGGAATTCCAAATTCTCACGACTCTCGTGCTGAGCATAGAATACGAAAAGGGTCCATTAATCTAGTGAGCGCACGCTCACAATCTGTATCGATGTAGAAAAGCAAATCAAACAGCCACAATAGTCTTCGGGAGACCTTCCCTTCACTTGATCCCGACATGCATTCCTAGTACGAGCGCAACAACCGATCCGAAGACACCTGCGAGTACCTTTCCTGCGATCCACTCAGAATCTGTGGAAGGATCCGGATGATGCCACAGATGATGCCACAAGTGATTTGGTAGATGCTCGCGCCACCCTCGCGCTTCGAGGATGCTGTAGACGCAAAAGGAACAGAACACAACAGCACCGGGAGAGCGCGTCCACGTAAGAAACGTCGAACCGCTGGTCCAGCGACCGCGAGTCGCGAGCAGCTTTGCTTCCTGGTGCGCAACAGGCTGGCGCGAGGTTTTTTCTCTGGCCGACGCCGAAGTGAAGCTGTTACTCTCTTTCCTTTCTGCGAAAGTTGTGCTGCTTTTTGTCTCAGAGCTGTTTACGGAGGAGGAGCTGTTCACGACTGTTCGGAATTTAGCGACTATCTTCTCCCCCGCGGCGGCATTACGTCGCTTCGAGTGGAATGCTCTTCTTTTCCTGTTTCTCGTGCACTCGAATTCCTCACTATCACTGGAGTACGTGTCGTCCTGCGCTGCCCGCTCTTGCAGCCCGCTCAGGATCTTTCTTTTCTGCGTGTCTTCGTGCAATACCTCGTCTTCGGCGTTGTCCTGCTGCGCGGATAAGACGTCTTCGGAATTCGATGCTAGCTCGGCGGTTGCCGCGCTAGCAGCCCCGGCGGAGGAATCCAGACGGTTCTCTGCCGGAATCCTGTCGTCTATCCAAACCTTGACTTCTGCAGGCTGCTGGAGCATATCTCGCTCCCAGTAGTAGACCGCGACGGTGGTGAGCTCGCGCGCCCACCTCTGCGCCGTTGCTAGGTCGAAACACCCGAACTCGTACCGAACTTCTCCGCTTTTCCCAACCAACGCCCAGCGAAATAGCTCCTGCTGCTTTCCCGCAGAGGCTTCTCCCGGGGCAACCACGAACTGCGATGTGCCGGCTCTCACGCGACAACCGCACAGCGACATGCAGTTTCCGGAGCGCAAGTTGATGAGGAAGCCGTACGTCAACCGGAAACGGCGAACCGACCACTCGGCGTTGAGCCCAGACTCTACATTCCGGCGCCAGAAACCGGGCTCCCGGTTGTACACGAGAAGCGGGCCCTCGAGGTGCACATCCTCTGGAGAAGTCAGACGGCGCACCTCGCCGAGGCAGATCCAGTTAGAGCCGCCGCTTCGTGATGTCCATGCGCCTCCACCCGCGTCGGGACGCGGTTCCGGTAGCACCTGGCTCTCCTCGCGCAGCCCCAGTTCGTCCCGCACCACCGAGGTGGGAGCACGGATCGTGTGGAAACGATGGTTCTCCTCGTGTGCCCTTTGCTCAGCGCCAGCCGCCTCCAGGCCTGGTCCTTTCCTGACTCGGAAGCTTTTATCCGGCCATGTGGGTCTTCTCAATCCAGTCGCATGCTTGCCTCCGCGATGGCGTACGCGTTTTGTAGCCGAGAGCGTCCGGCCCAAAATTGCTGACGTGTCATCGCGCTCCGCGTACGAAGAAATGCTTGAGGACGAAAAAATGTTCGCGAACGAAGTTTCTTTTTGCGCTGCGAGAGACTCCACTTGCGCCTCCAGCGTCTTCAGTCGCGCCTGTAAAACCTCATACTCAGGAGAGGTTCGCTCTGTCCCGGACTCTGCGAACTCTGCTGGCGGAATGGTTTTCTGCGCGCGCAGTGACCCGAGCTGGTGGGAATCCCGCAAAGATAGCCTCGCGCTGATTCTTCGCAGTGTCTCGGCTTTATTGTCGGTTCTCCTCGGCGAGGGAGGATCAATTCCAGGAATGGAAGGTTTTGAATTTCGTGATACATCTCCAGTTGCGACATCGCTCGTCGCAGGCGAGAGAGGAATGCTCGAAGAACCGACGACAGGCTCGTAAACTTCCCGCGCGCTCTGAGCTGCCTCCGACTGCGTGGCATCATTTCCTGAATCCTTGCTTGATCTACTGCGACTCTTCCTCTTCACGCTCTTCTTTGTTCCAGGGTTACTGTCTTCAGGCTCCCTATTTGGTGACCTGCTACTCTTTCTCTTTGTGGTCTTCTTCTGCCCAGCACTCTCTTCAAGTTCCCTACTTGGTGACCTGCTCCTCTTCAGCTTTGCGGTCTTCTTCTGCACAGCACTATCTTCAGGATCCTTGTTCGGTGTCCTGCTGCTCTTTCTCTTTGCGGTTTTCTTCTGCCCAGTACTATCTTCAGGATCCTTGCTGGGTGTCCTGCTACTCTTTCGCTTTGGGCTCCTCTTCCATCCAGTGTTACGATCGATGTCCTCTTTGAGCCCCTTGCTCGGTGAGCTCCTCGCTACTTTCTCTGCACTGCTTTCCCTCTTCCGTCTGGCTCGGTCTTCGGGCCCATTGCTCGGTTTCGTGCTTTTTCTTTTCTTTGTGGTGTCTGACTCCTTCCGCTTCCGCTTCGCTTCCAGATCCGCGCTTTGGCTCGCGACTTGTATAGCCTTGGGCTTCTCCTTACGCATAGGACTTGCATCCGCCTTTTCCCTCGAACGCGGTTTCCTTTCCGTCGAAGTCTTCCTGCTCTTTATCCATACGCCAGGCAAAGAGTCTTGATTTGCGGTCGACTTCGCATTTCTGGAAACGCTGTAAGCACTGACCGGTACGCTTCCTAGCACTGGCGGGCTTCTGTTTGAATCTTTCCGAGGAATCGGAGAACGCTGGACTTGCTGACTTTTCCATAAGGAGCCCTGACTAATCCGAATGGACCGACGCAGGCCTGCTGGTTCCAGCTTGGTTCGACCGCCCTTCAACGTCGCCCGCAGGCTCTCTCTCCGCGATCTACGGGCCTCCTGTTTCGGCGCCGCACTCCTCCATTTCATCAGAACCTTCGAAAAGGTCTCCCGTGTCGACGGAGACCGGCGAAGGTCGGGCCTCTTGACGCCGGTCGGACCGCTTTTGGATTTAACCGGACTGCTCGGATTCCTCTGGTCTACCACAGTACCTACGGTATCAACTGCACTCCGACTTAAAGTCGGACTTTCCTTGGCACTTGGCTCGCGTGCTTGGACTTGGTTCACACCATTCGACAGGGCGGCACCGTTTGACATGGCGACACCGTTCGACGCTGTTCGATACAGGTCCGCCGAGTAGGCCGTCGTTAACGCCCGAATCTCCGCCTCCCTGCGCATTTTCTTCAGGAGACCGTTGGACTGCTCGTCGTCGCCATCCGTCCTGAGAGGGTTCTTGGCACCGTTGCTGAGAACCCTCGCAATAACAGCGTCCACCTCGATTCGCACGGCGTCCTCGCGTTCGCTGTCCGTCCCCTTGACCTCGTCGTCGGCCAAATTCTCCGCTGAGTTCACCAACAAGGACTCCTCCGACTCCTGCGCGCGAGTCTTCCGCATGAATAGAGCCTCGTATTCTCGCAGAATGGCCAAATCCAGCGGTGTCGAGGCCCGGACTATTGCGGGAGGGGTGAGTCTTAATCTAGAAGGATCGCCAGCAGCCTTGCTGCTGGCGAGGCTCCGAAGCGTGCAAGAACTTCCTCGATTCGACCGCCTCATCGATTCCAACTTCGTGCCAACCGAGGATACAGTGCTGTTGGTATCGGACGATACGCCGTGCTCGCCTGTTGCGGACGCGCGTTGAACGGCGCCGCCAAAATTGGGCGTGAATACGCCGTCGATTTGCCTGTTCTCCATGCCCGAATTTAGGCGTGCACTGCGCAGGGTCGCACTATTCCTGGACGCACTTTCCCGGACCTGATAGGAACCCATTTCTCCTTGGGGAGAGGAACTCCGCTCTTGTGACAGAAGACTCGGGGAGGTGACTGCTGCTGGCCGCTTCGCCGACAATGTGGCATTCGCCTGTGAAATGCTCTTCATGATGTCCAGAGCTCTCTGTTTTTCCTTTTCATAATGTGCCTGCTGGAAGCGTGCCGCCAGCGCAGCCAATCGATCATCCGAGCTTGTTACCAATCCCTGGATCACCGAACCGGCACGCAGGTAGCATTTGTGTAGTGAACGAACTACTTGCTCCGACACCAGCAGGCCCCGCGCATTGTGCTGCACTGCCGACGCGCGGGCTGGCGCAGCGCCGCGGGGTGTGAGAGGAGACGCAAGTTGCTGTGCGTGCGTCGCGAGCAAGTTGCTACGAGGACTGAAACGGGAGGAAAGAGCGAGTCTGGGAGATCCTCCTCCCATTCCAGAAGGTGCAACCAAAAGGGATGCCTCCGCCGCTAATTTCGCGCAATGAACAACCGCATCGCCGTTGAAGAATATCGCGACGGTCCAGTTCGGCGTTTCGAAGTTCTTTGATTCTTCTTCAAGCAAATGACGGGATTCCTCCGGATAATTGCACCGCAAGTCCAGAACATCGCCTGGCTGCACCGTTCTCGTCAGCATTATCGGGGGAAAAAGCTGCATCAAGAAGCCGCTTTTGTCCTCGTGTTCGTCGGGGATGTCGTCCTCACTGTCGAGGTCTTTCCCCAAAACCGCTAGGAAATCCGATAGCTTCTGTGCGGCCAGGAACTGAAACCGAAACAGCTTGGGCATCTTGCTGGATTTGGCCAACCACTTGGAATTGATGGGCATTTTACCTGGAGAGGGCGTGACACCTGGCTTGGGAACTGTACTTCCGGTCAGAATATGAAGCTTGAGCTGTTCCGATAGCAACTTTGCTGGCACGAAGATTTGGAGAGAACAACCCTGCACGCTGCGTAGGTGTCGCACGCCGTGGCCCACAAGAATCTCCAGCGGGAACGCCGCGCGCAAGGAGTCCGAGGCGATCGTTGCCATCATTGGTGAACCTTTCGTTTTCGTGTCATCAGCGTGTCCGTGACTGTTTGCCTGACTGTTTGCCGCCTCCGTTCTCATTTTAGACGAACCCGGGCTTAGGGGTCCTGTCGAAAGATACTTTCTCATCTGACAAATGGCCCGCTCCATATGCATGAAACTTCTGCAGCCGGGCTGGTCCGTTTGCCCCGAGGCCTCCGACTTCACCGCGCCCGGAGCGCTGACCCCACACGATACCAGCGTAACTTCCGATTCCGATAGCAAAAAATCGGGAACATTTCTCCGGCTGGTGCTCCCGCAACCCGACGGCGCATTAGGACCGCTAGCCGAGGTTGCGTCCCCATGTGTGGCATTGTCGGCCGTGCTCGCACTGGTCTCGATCTCCTGAATCGCAATGAAATCTTCACTGAGCAGAACGCTCGCTTTGGGCCGGTTGTTGGCATTTGGACTTCCGCTCGACGGGTCTCTCTGCGGCGATGTGTCCGGCGATGCGTCCAATCGTGTCGGCATTTTCGCGTTTACGAAGTGCGGAAATGCAGAATCTCTCGGTGCAGAAACGTTTTTCTAGAATTTTCGATTTGTCAATTTCGGAGTCAAACGCATTTCGACAGATCACGATTTAATTTTCAGGCTAACAACCTCTCCACATCGTCGCTCACACCCACCGACTCGTCATCGCCCTTTGCTCGAAGTACAGCTGAGAGTTTCAGTTCACCTCTAGAATCCAGAATTTTAACGATACCCTCGAGTGCGTGCAGATCGATACGATGCATATCTTACAGTTTTTGTGTTTACATGTGAACCAGGATCATTAAAACAAAATGCAGCGTGAGTCAAAATAGTGAACAAGATATTGCTAAAGATCACACACACGAGCTGTGTCCGCCTTCACGCGAGTCAGTTACCTCCTTTGTGTCCGCCTTCATGCGAAGAGCAGACGCCACTCCATGCGTTCAGAACGACAGCGTTGTAGATCTATTTTTCCCCGTATACCATCTTTCGCGATTCTGACCGATGGATTACCATGATCCTTCTACTGCTCCGCAGCTTCCTCGGGCTCCTGCAACTCTCGCGTCTTCGGATCGGTGTACCTGATCTTCATCTCGCTCTTCGGCTTGTTATCCTTCAGGTTAGCCATGTGCGGAGGGCTCCTCGGCCGCGGAGATTTTTTAGCAACGGGACTGGGGGACCGCGACCTGGCGCTCTTCCCGCTCTTGTCCTTTTGATTACACACACCATCCCAGTTCGTTGGGCCCTTGGGGCGGCCCTTGAAGTCTTCCGGATTGGTGCCGAGGCAGATAGAAGTCGCACGCAAGGCCACAGATGGATCAACCTCCCCTTCTTTCTTCTCACCGGTCATCTTCTGGCGCTAAGGATATAGTCTACTGGCACTATGGATAGAGTAGAAAAACTTATCGAATTGATCTTCTTTTTCGTTCCTATCGAAGTCCGTACCTTTTCCTCCTTCTCTTCTTTCGGATTTTTTCTGAACCGTCCCAGCGGCTCGGGCGTATGGATCTACATTCGTTTTGTCGAAGGATTTGTCTGCCTTCACTTTCAGTTTTGTCTCTCGCTTCTTTCTTTTCGCACATTCGCACCATGTCATGCACCACTCGTCGACCACCAACTCAAGAAGAACAAAGGCTCGCAATACCACGGATCTTGGACAAATGCCGTGATGTGCAACCGAGGCGGAACTCGATAGCAACTCGATAGCTGACTTGCTGGGCTGCACAGCGGGCAAACCAGGACTACGACTAAATACTACACTCATTTTCGAAGCATCACGTCTCTCCATCTTTCGGTTCTCTAGACTAGTCCCACTTGGAATCATTCCGGAGGAATGCCGCTAATTTCCGTAGTAGCTACTAGACTTGGATTAGAGTTGGGATGGTAGCGAGAGTTTCTCTCCTATTAACGACTCTCACAAACTTTGAAAAAAAACAGGGTATTGCTCTTGACGCAGACTTATTAACTACTGAATATACTAGGCTGGTGGACAGAATATGACTACTTACGCTGGTGAAGCTTGCTGACCTATAGAGTTGGGGTGATATTTTGAGATTGCAACACTAACCAGCAGCATGCGCGAGTGTGTGCTGACTCAGGAAATAGTTGGGAACCGTCTCTCGTCGAACCTGTCTAGAATTCACTCCCCCACGCGACCAATCCACTACGATCACTCCTTTTCGCTCAGTCTTCTTCGTTTGTGTTTGCAAAAATTGCTTCACCTTCTTCATATGACTATATGTGCACATTTAAGTTCATTTTGAGAACCGATTTTTGCAAGAATAAGAATATTATAGATGAATCTAACGGTAGAACGTTGCATAGAGAACTATTCGAATGATATTGACGAGAATCAGTGCAAGTAGAGATTCGTAAAAAGTTATAAAAGATAAGTGCTACTTTGACGTGATGATGGAACTCGGGCAGTATTAACCTGGTGAACTCAAAACTTCGGTGACTCTGCTAGAGGATCAACTACTGGCTAGTATCTTGCTATTAAAAGTGCATATGGCATCATTCCCAAATAATGAAATTTTGATCTCAGCCTACAGCTGACTGACTACTGGTAGAGCAACTGGTAGAGCTAGCTACAGTCTTGACCCAAGCCAACGTTTCTTGTTCTTTGAGAATTGGACTTTTGAGTTCTGAGACTTTGAGACTTGGGCTTCCTCGTACCTAGAACCCGTTCGCGGGGGCGTTGTTCGACTTCGGCATGGTTTTCGACGCATGTTCGCAAGAACTGATGACGGCATCGTACAGCTCGATATCTCCCATGCTGCAGCCAGCCAGGTCATCGTCAGTGGCATATTGCCGAGCCTCGCGCGCAAGCTTCGCGGCCTTATTGGCGGACGCTTGGATTTTCGACACCTGTTTTGGATTTCGACATTTGTACAACTTGTATTTGCCAAGAGAGAAACCGAGGTGACGAAGTGACAAATGGAAACGATAACTCCTAAAATGTTGCTAATCCCCGCTCTAGAGAGGGTTCGACAAAAATGGAGAAAGAAACGTACCGCAAAGTTGAAGCAGTTGGGGAAGTGGTCGTCGTCGAGGATTTCCTGCTTGTAGGCGGTCAGCAGCTTGACCAGGTGCTCCAGATACGGCGTGCTACTCTGCCCGTCCACGGCCGCCTCCACCACCGTATGGTCGGACGAGATGAAGATGCCCTTGATCTTGGGCCCGCCGATCTTTTCCCGCAGATCCAGAACCGCCTTGAGCCCGAAGATCACGGCCGCGATGGTGGCCAGGGGGACGTTCACCTGGTACTCCGTGTCCTCGCCGAAGTCCTTCGGGCCGAAGGACATGTGGCCCTTCCAGTAAGCCTCGCCGTGCACCTTGCCGCTGGTGGGGACGTTGGAAACCGCACAGATAATGGCCGCCAGTCCCATGGTATGCTCGTTGCTGTCCGCGTGCCCGGCGATCTCGATGAGCACGAACTCCGCCCAAGACGGCCACTCGTTGGCCTCGCCGTTCGGTCCCGGCTGCGGGACCGCGGGCTTGCGCCACATCCACGAGTCGGACGAGTCCGTCTTGGAGAACCACGTGCCGTACTTGTCGGTGCCTGGAGTGCGAAATTTCAAATTTCAAATCGTTTGGGAAGTTTGACAAGGTTTGGGGTTGTAACTTGTATTGTGAAATCGAAGATAATCGTGTTTTCATCATCATGACATGTCATGTACCTGGCTGGAAGTGCATCACGAAGCTCTTTCCGCTGCCGTCCATGCTGTTGTAGTCTATGTCGACCGGCAGACTGTACACGTCTGGAGATATGACCAGCTCGGCAATTTGACCGCCCGAGGCATCCAGCTTCACCACCATTTTGTTCGCCTGTGGCGGGTTGCACTCCTCCACGGTCATCCAGTTCGCATTCTGGTCCACTTTCCTGCCGAGGAGCTCCTTCTTGATCTGCGAGAAGGCGTCTCCGCCGTTGGGCATCATCTGCTCCATTTGCTGCGCGCTGAGGGGGAGAGGAAAATTCAGAAATAGTCCGGATTACTCTAAGCAATATTGTGCAATATTGTATGTAGCGACTTGAAAATAAGAAAAAGAGGAAGTACTTGCCGCCCATGTCCTGCACCATGGGTTGGTGCGTCTTGACGCCGGCGAGGCCCTTGGTCTGCGAGGCCGAAAGCCACACGTTGCTGACCCCGGGCATCTCCACGCCGTCGAGCCGTATGGAGGCGTCCACGAGCCACTGGATGTCCTGCTTCTGGTCGGGTCTGGCCGCAACGACCGGCTCGCACGCGTTGACGTCCCCAGCGACCATCTTTACGGAAAACGTTCCCACCGGGATCTTCGGTCGGCCCTCCAACCTGGCGGCCGTCTTTTTTTCGAGGTCCGCTTTCGCGCCCTTGTCGCAGTACACCAGCCTCAAGGACGTCCCCTCCGTCGCGGCCTTATCGAAAATCTCCTCCCACGGCGACATGTCTTGGTCCTGAGAGAGGGGTGGATTAAGCAGTTTGGTTTATGATTCACTGTTTTCGAGATACCTAGTCTTTTTCAAAAGTATTAACCGAGAACTCAGAAACCCGTTGTGGAATGATTTTGAAATATTCTACCATTTGCAGCTCGTTCTTGGCGTAGCACCGCGTGAGCAGCTCAGAGAGTTCGTCGGAGCAGCTCTCACGGAGGAATTCGATGGTCGCGCTACGAATCCCCTTGGCTTCCCTCGGCGTCACGATCAGGTCCGGCCACACGAAATGGAGCGAGATCTTCGGCTGGTTGTGCCCTGCGAGTGTTTGAATCCAACCGAATCCCAAATCAAGTCTAGACATCGAAAATAATGAAGTTGCGCATTTGCAAGAGAGGTATTATAGTCCTAAGTCTACAGCTGGTACAGGACTGACGATAAATGAAAATAATGTGAGAAATGAAGGCAAAAGTTATACGGCTGCTCCACCCAGAGGACGAGAATACGTGCACGGTGGCGGCCTCGGACTTGCACTTGACACCCAAAGGGTCGTCCGATCGCCACACTGCGCCCAGAACGGCTGCCCTATGCCTCAGGAGATGATCGACCCACGTGCTCTGCAGCTGCGCGAGCTCGTTCTTCAGCTCCGGGGGCAGCAGCAAATCCACATCCTCGAAGAATCGGAATCGCGACGTCGCAATCTCGCAAAGCACGAGCGGCTTGCCCTGGCGGTAGAAGAAACACACGGCGGCGTATCTGTTGTTTTTTTGGAGTGAGAGACTTTCTGTTAATACTTCTTGCAGTTCATTCCGAATCGCTTCGTTGAATGACGACCGATTGAAAAGACGTTATGAAAACATCCGAAGACGTGCAAATAAGTCGAGTTTGATTGAAGTATCGTACAGCTTCTCTAGAGCGTCCTTTTTTGTGACGTCGAACTTTCCGGACCGCGGAATACGGTGATCGCTGGGGCCGATCATGGACGAGTGGGTGCAGGACATGTGCCCCTGAATGTACTTGAAGAATTGGACGAAGTCGTTCTCCTTCTCGAACTCGGAAACTCCCTCCTTGATCGTCCAATCCGGCTCGATCTGGCCCGTGCCCGGGGGGCCGCCTCCGGGACCACCAGCCATAGGACCGCCGGGGGGACCGCCTGCCATAGGACCGCCGACACCGCCATCGCCGCCTTTCCCTCCGAAACCGCCACCACCGTGGTTAGGACGAGTGTGATACATTTTCACGTTGGTTTGTCGTTTTACAGGTTTTAGTGCAGCCTAGAATGAAGGGGTTAAAACTTAGTTTTGTTGCGATTTTACTAATACTCACGGCGAATTCGAGGGTTGTTTTCGAATTCAATTTCGACGAGTTCAAGTTCGTTTGCCTGTTTACAATTCAATTACTGGATCACCGAGTGAATTGGGAAATGGCCGACGCCTCTGTGGATGGTTCGCCGTCGTTGGAATTTAGAGACGCTGTTCCGAGGGAGCTCTTCAGCCTTTCACTATGTCTGCGCCGAAGTGCTAGGGATTGGGATTCGTGTCTGCCCTCCTGGACCTCCACAGATGTTGCGTTCGTCCTATGCACACCGTTCCACTTCGGCATGCCAGTCGCTTTGCGCCGCGCCGACGTCTAGCCCCGTTAAAGAGATCTATGTCGCAAAAAGTAGTAAAACCATTACATATTCTCATGTGCGAATTCTAATGGCGCATGCCTCCGCGCCTAAAGTAAGTCGATACGAAAGAGATAACTTCTTGAAAGTTTCTTCCAACTTCGGATAACAAACAATTCATTTTAGCATAAGCATACAGACTTGCGTGACATTACGTCAAACATAAAAGAGAATAAACACGGGAGTCGCAAATGGAAAATATGAAAAGGGATGCAAGTAGAATCTATGGAATGTATCTAACATGAGATAACCAGCCTATTACTTGGCCCTGATAAAAGAAAAAGCGAGTAAAAATCGAGTGCATGGTATGAAAAAATATCCAGAATTCTGAATTTCATTTTTTGGGCGTGGACTTCTCGGGCGTGTCCCTCTGCGCACGGGACGACTTCATCTTTTTGATACCCAGCAAATCGTCGAACGTCGTCTGCATATCCGTCAGGCGACACGACAGGGTTCCGATGCTCTCCCAGATATCGCTCACGTGACGTGGATTCCTGAACTCGCTGCAGAATTCGTCCAAAGACGTTCTGGTCGTCTCGTCCAGCTTGCGGATCTGAGTGAGCATTGTTAGTTGAAATTTGGGTGGTCAGTGGAAATCAGAGTGAAAAAAATCGCTCGAGAAGACGAGTACCTCTTCGTCCATCTCCTTGAGACTGCTGCAGCTCTCCGACAGCCGCTGGTCGATATCACCGATTGCGTCTGACACAATCGAAGCGCACTCCTCTTTGACGTTCTTTTCCAAGTCTTTCAGCTCCCCGCTGAGATCGCTCGCTTTCACGAATTCTTTGGCGTTCTCTTCCGCTTTCGCACCGTCTTCTTCCCGCAAGGACTGTCGGATGTCCTCTTCCGCCCGCTGCGCCTCCTGCCGCATTTCCTGTCGCATTTCCTGTCGCATCTCCTGCCGCATTTCCTGTCTCGCCTCCTCCTGTGTTTCCTCGAGTCGGCTCTCCATTTTCGCCATTATGTTTTGGAACCCAATGCGCATCTTGTCAGTCATGGCCGTGTCTAGGTTCTCCAAAATCCGCTGCTCCAGGCTCTGCTCAATGCGCGCAGTGACCTCAGTCGCCAGCCGCTGCTCAAGCTGCGCACAGAACTAGTGCGTTTGAAAGAGGAAAATCAGAAAGGCAACACCAAAATTGAAAATTTCAGGAGTTCCATCGACAACTTAAATTCTACCTCCTTGATCTTGTCTTCTGGCGAAGTGTTCTCTTCGATTTTCTTCAGAGCTTGTACCTGGTCACCGACTTGCTCCGAAATTCGCTCCACATTCTTGCGGATCTCATCCTGCGATGCCTCTACGTGTTTCCTATGTTTTTCGAGCTGCTCCTCCTGCTTTTGCTTGTGTGGATCGAGGGCGGCCTGCATGGAACTCCTAAGTTCGGTCTCGACTGCACTCTTCACAACACCCGACAGCTGCGAGGACACACTGGCATGAATTTCACTCCGGAACCCCTCAAGAGAGCTTTGCATCTCGGCGCGTACATCTTGCGACAGGGACTCCAAGCTTGCTGCGGCGGTAACCCGGTCCCCTTCGTCGCTGGCGCAAGAAGCAGCGACTTTCGTGATCTCCTCCTTCAGACCACGCACTGCACTCTCCAGACTCGCGTTCTTTTCATCAGCAGCCCGCGTGGCGTCCGCTAAGCTGGAGTCCAGCTTCACCAAGCCGGATTCCAGCTTGGAGTCGAGAGCGCTCGTCACTCCATCGAGCTTCTCCTCAACTAGCTTCTGCGAAGAGCTAATCTGCTCTTGCAGACCACCCGTCGTGGTTTTGATGTACTCGCCCAGCTTCGCTTTGAACTCTGCGAAGGCATCCAAGTTTATGAGGTTCGCATTTTGTATGCTCGTGTCCACACGGCCATCTAAGCTCCTTATGGTCTCCTCGACCTTCTCCTGGAGAGCGGCCACAGTGCGACTCTGATCGATCTGGGCGATCTCGGAGCTGATTCTCGAGTTTACGAGCTCGTTGAACTCGGATCGCACTGTACTCAGAGCGCTGTCTACCCTTCCTGTCACTTCTGCGACCGTAGCGTACTCCTGCAGAGCTTCCTTGGAAAGTGCTGGTCGGTCAGCAGACTCCGATCTGACAGCTCCGAGTTCGCTCTTGAGCTCGCTTTTTAGAGTCGCAACTTCGTTGGCAACCCCCTCGAGCGCGCTTCGGTGCCGGCTGTCGCACTGGGCGATCTCTGAAGCGAGTTTCGATGCATCCTCCTTCAGTAACTCGCTCAGCTCGGTTCGGAGCTGTGTGTGTGTGCTCTCCAATTTTCCGCCCACATCGGCAATAGTCGCGTACTCGGTTAGTGCTTCTTTTGTGACTTCCACGTGCTCCGCAATCTTGCCTACGCGTTCTTCCAGCTGCACTCGACTGGCTTCGGCGTTCCCGAGGTGTTCTCGCAGCTTCGTCCCTATCGCCTGCTTCATGTCCGTCAGCTGACTGTCCAAACGTTCCTGCAAGGTCTGCACGGTTTTCGCCGACTCCGCTGACAGGCTGTCGCGCAATCGCTCTTCGAGATCCTGCTCCGACACTTTCGAGCCCAGCCGCGTCGATAGATTGGAAAGCTCCGCTCGGAGAGCCTCGTCGTTATCGGCTTGCGCCTTGCCGCGTTCCTCAGCCAACATGCGCTCTTGCAGCGCGGCAAACTCGCCGCACAATCTGTCCGACTCGGCTTGCAACGTCGAGATCTTTTGCTCCATGAACTTCGCCAGCTCCTCCCGCACATTCGACGTCTTGTTTTCGATCAGGGTCCCGACGTTCTCCGAAAACGCCGAACGCATTTGCTGTATCTGCTCCGCTACACCCGCGCGCACGCCTTCGACCGATTGATTGATACCCTCTAGCTTGCCATCAACCAAGGACTCCGTCACAAGACCGGCCTTCATCTCGGCAAGCTTGCTTTCCAGAGTCTGGGACAGACCCTCCTGCAGTGCCGCAACATCCTTCGCCATAGCGTCGGTCTTCTGTGTCATCGCGCCATTGTTGTCCTCGAGTTGCTGCGAGAATTTTTCTGATGCGCTTGCCACTTTGCGTTCAACGAGAGCGTCCAAATTCTCCCGTATGCTGTTTTTCACCGCTTCCACGCTAGTCGTTACGTCCTGGACGCTCTCTCGGACACTGCCAAGCTCAGCAGTAGCGGATTGCTCGCTAGTCTGCAGTCGCTCCTCTATGGTGTGATGCTTCTCCTCCCACGCTTGCTGCAGCGTCGCTGCTCTCCGTTCGATCGCCTCCTGCATGCTGGATTGGAAGTCGGCTCCAAAATCACTGTTGAGCGTCTCGCGTAGGTTCCCGCTCACTGCGGCACACGCCTCGTCGGCGATTCGCATCGCCTCTTTCGCGCTCACGCCGCCTTGAAGCTTCTCCGAAATCTTGACGTCTATCTGCTCATCGACCTTCTGGAGCTCCAGCTTCATCCGTTCGTGTAGCTTCAGTACCATAGTTTTCGCGCTTTCAGTCGCACTTTGCAGAGCGTCGACGTTCATCTTCTCTATGCTCTCCTGTGGCATGAACCCACTGAGTTGCGTCTCTAGTTCCGCTCGCGAGACATACCGGCTCAATTCTTCCGAGAATGCGGCTTTGGGGACGAACGCGTCTAGATGCCCAGACAGTTCTGTCTTGGGCAAGAAGTCTGCCAGCTGCTCCTGCCGGATGAAGCTTTCCAAATGGCCTGTGAGCTCAGCCTTAGGCAGGAAGCTCTCCAAATGCGCAGGTAGCTCGCTTTTCTGAACGACATTCTCCAAAGTTGCGATGAGCTGGTCGCGAGGCACGTAAGCTTCCATTTGCCCAGCCAATTGGTCTTG
>JACKZZ010008245.1_pt1 | contig 15074 bp, 6 predicted proteins | sample 8027871 | NCBI WGS metagenome assembly JACKZZ01 (sample SAMN15724774, study PRJNA655200) | protist metagenome | isolation source: fluorescence activated cell sorting (FACS) single amplified genomes of... | place: USA: West Boothbay Harbor, Gulf of Maine | collected 2000-07-19
TGTACTGTAAGATCTGTTGCCTGGTGGCTTTGCAATGGGTGGGATGTCTAGGGCTCGCGATTTCGGCTACAGTGAGCACAGATCAGTGAGGGAAAAATGTATATATTGTCATTTTTGCCCAAAGCGAACAGTTTTACCAAGTAAGTGTAGATTTAGGTAAATAGAATAGAAAAGTATATCAATTCGTAATTCATATCTTCTTAGTTATATAAACACTTGTTATAATATGTGAGTCTGCTGCATTCGTTGACAATACTGTGGGGCCTGCCTTCATACCCCCGGAAGGAATCATTCCCAGTAGAGTCAGTCTATGACATGAATACGTCGTAAACATCTTAAATAATTCCCCATCTATCTTCAATACTACCAAGTAAACGATTAATAGCTGTTACGCCAGATAATGGATATTCACTTAAACTAACCATTTGTGTTATATATGGATGATCGTCGGAGGAGATGCTTCCAGACGCCATTGCACCTAAAATCAATACGATTGGCTTGTCATCAGGTAAATTTTCAGCAAATACACCAGGTGAATGAAGTGTGCCTTTTTGTGAGAAGCCAAATATATGTGCACCTGCTGGTAAATGACGACTTATTGGATTTTTAACGACTTTTAGTAAGGTATCTTTACCATCAGCACTACGAATTTTTAATCGATGAAGTAGTTGCACCATAAGTCCACTGAAGCGCTTGAATGTTCTAGGTACACGTGTCTTGGGGTTAATTTCCATTAACACATTTTTTTCTGAATGTACCAATAATCGACATTTCCCTGCTTTGTTAAGTGGACTATCTAAAACAGCCATAATTTCCTGATGTACAATATCTGGTCGATACTTTGCAGGATCTTTATTATTTTTACCAAGTAATGATATATGATCATCACAATTTAATAATTGAAATTCACCTTTCTTTGTTTTTACTGTTTCTAAATTTGCTAAGTCAAGAATGACCAGAACCTCTTTACCGCCTAAAGCTGTGAGAGCCTTCAGTTGATTTACAATAACATCTCCATTATCATCACCAGCACCAGATCCAGCTGCTTCCTTCTTATCGGAATTCTTTTCAAATGAGCTCATGATTACTTACTATTGTTGATTTTAAGAAAATATCCTTATATCTTCGTGGCGATTTACCTAATGCGAGAAACTGTGACAGTAAGAGAGATTACTATATATCGCTTCCGATATTGTGTTGGTCCAACTTAGTTTAGTGCAAGAAGTGGGTGTTGTTTGTCACTCGATCTTTTTATCGTGTGTTAGTGTGGTTCCATTTTCTTGCTAGTTGTCGACAGCCACCCGCCATGGAATTTGGATTTTAGTTGAGATCATCAGTATCTTGTACATTGACTGCATCTAAAATTTATATTTAAGTAAAATGCCGCTGTCGTTCATCTACTTATGCGATGGAAGCGTGGCTAGCAAAGATTTCAGGCCTCAGAATGATGAAGGAGCCTGGTGGGCACGAAGAGATAGTATGGCACGGATCACATCGCTGTCGTTGTACGCAGGGCGCGGTGAAGTTAGAGAGAAGGGTGGGCCCATTACTGAGTCCATTACTTTCTTGTTCGCTCCGACAAGCTCGGGTACAACTCAAGATTGGGGTGACCAAGCCAAGTCATCACCTGCGGATAGCAGTAGTAGTGGTGCTAATGATACTAAGAAGCGGAGCCATACTAGCACATGTAGTAGTAATGATGAGAATGAAGATGTAGAATATGCTGCTTTATGCATGCTAGGTGGTGCAAGTAGTGGGCTTTTAGATCATGTAAAAGTACCAACAGAACGCGGACTAGTAACTGCGTGGAAGCTTGCTGCTGCTCGAGCTGAAAAGGGAAAGACAAGGCCTGGCGCTCTTCTTCTACTTGGCGGACGGGGTGATGCACATGTTGATGCAGAAGATGCAGTAGTAGTCGTTGCACAGCCGTCGCAAGAGGCCGCCCTACTCCCCTACCATAACGCACAGCACACCAATGCATCTCACAACACCAGTAAACGACACAAAGGACAAACACATCATAAAGAAGTAAGTGCTATTGGTGCAAATGTCCATGATGACAATGAGGGTGGCTTTGACAAAAGACAGCAATTGAGATTACTTCAGTCACAATGTCCATTGGAATTTTTAAAAGAACACGGTTTAGCTGGTTCAGAGGTTCTGATATTGCGTAAACGAAATAGAGGACATATTGAAGCAGCACGTGCTGCATGGCTTCAACTTCAAAGCTCTACAAACCCTGAGAATATCAAGAGTAGTACCCGTCTAGCAGAGTATGGAGATAATGAAAATAAAGCAACGAAACTCCAGCTTACTGTTGAAGTTTTGATTTATAGACAAATTACATTAATATTGCAAAAAGGTATCAATCCTTTGCATTTAAGTATAAGTTTACTATTTCTTCATGAAAATTATACTGACGAATTGCCTGTATTTGGCCAGAAAAGTAACAGTAATTCAAATATAACGGCTAGTGATGAAACTGGAGACACCCATATTGTTATTGTTGTTCTAGGTGCAGTTCGAGATGCTAGAGCGTATGAATATGAACAAATAGCACTTGCTGCACAAAACATAAGCAAGAAATATTTATCAAGATCTTTATTTCAGAATAATAATACTGTAACTACCAATTGCATAGCTCAAAGAGTAGCTATACGAGGGTGTAATTTAGGTCGAACTTCAGAATTCACCTCAAAGATAGTTGCATCATTTATAGGACATTGCTTGCATGATAAGTATGCAATGTCTCGTGCAGTACATTCATTGCCATTATTGTCATGTAGCTCCACACAAGATTCACCAGTACCTTCTCAAGCTACAAACACTACAGTACAAGCATCAGATCAGGCGATAATTCCACAAGTGAATCTCCACTACTGTATTTGGCTACCTGTGGCACCAAGAGACATCACCACAGATCTTGATAAGCGAGATTCATTACATTCATTAGTACAACTTATTGTATGCACATTATGGAGAAGTAGATTAGCATCTGGTAATACTGATACCTCAGATAATGCTAGCGATAAGGACCACGAAAACGGTCGTGCCATCGTTCGTCCTGTACTACATTTAGTGTTTGTTGATGATGACAGTGACGAAATATCATTAAATGCAAATAATAAAGGGGAACGTAATCGTCGTGTGCGTACTATAGCTTTGAGTCAAGAAGCATTTACACTTAGAATGGCACGTATGCACTGGGCAGCACCTACTGAATATCAAGTATTGAGTACACTATGTGCAATTTTAAAGGAAGTAGTATTTACACCTACTATCTCTACTACTACTATTGTAGATTCATCTTCAAAACAAATAAGCAAAAAAGATGCAGTATTGGCTACTGATTTAGGTAATGTCACTGATTCTGATATTATTCATCATTTATATCATATTACTGGTGGGTCGAAAACAATCGCGCACGACTTACGTGATGTTCTCCCAATAGGTTGTAGTAGTAGTAGTTTTTATAATGATAGAAGCAAAATTCTTCATAGTGTACCGTCTATATCAGAAGAAGCATACAGAAAATCATGTAAATGTTCAGTGAATGCAAGTCATACAACAAATATGCCTAACCGTATGGTGGCTGACTTCGAACGTGCCCATGTGAAATCTCTCATGTACCTTGTTCGATTGAGAGAACAGCAGAAAGAAGAGGAAACGATTGATAGTGTGATAATAGCACGAGTATTTTCACCTACTAGTGATGCAATCTCTCACTATATCACACCAGCAATGGCAATCACAATGTTACAACATTTCGCATATCATGGACGTCTGAAAAAAATTAGAAAAAACGGACGGGTAGCTACTTCATGAGTGTTCTGCAGCATGATAGAAATGAGGAAAATGTATAATATGAAAATGGGAAGTATATATGTTGTCTTATTAGCGCATATGAGCTACAACATCAAATGCGGCAGAGCCTACCTACCTACCTACCTACCTACCTCCCCTCTATCACCTTCCCCATCGTGAATCTGGTCCTTCACCGTCCGTTCTTACTCACTTTTTTTGCATGTTTGACAGTATAATATCACATTCAATTCAACAATATTGATTGTTATATTGCAATACTATGTTGCCTATTTGTTTGTAATATTATAAATAAATACATTGTATTATAGAAAAAGTAACTTATTGTGATTTGAATGATTTAGGATTGGAAGTATAAGAAATCTTACGTGTCTTGTAAATTGACCAACGGAATCTTTTGTAAAATCCGGTAACAGCTAATGCAGCAATTATACCAATCATCCATTGAAGACCAGCAAGCTTACGTTGATCATGTTCAGGTTCAGCAGTCCAAGCGAGGAAGACCGCAACATCCTTCGCCATCTGTGTCTCAGTGGCTTCAGTGCCGTCTTCATATTCAACTTGACCATCTACTAGTTGTTTAGCCATAGCAATAGCTCCACCTGGGAAGTAAGGATTATAATGAAGACCAGGTAACATAACTTTACCTGCTGGTGGTTCAATATAACCAGTTAATAAGGCAAAAATGTAATCTGCACCTCCATGTCTTGCTTTTACCATCAAGGAGAGATCTGGTGGATAACCGCCTCCATTCGCCGCACGTGCCTGTTCTTCATTTGCATATGGTCCAGGAATGCGATCAGATAACTTACCAGGTCTTTCAAACATTTCACCTTCATCATTGGGTCCGTCCTGAACTTCATAAGACTCAGCAACAGCCTTAGCGCCTATATATTTTAAAGTAAAAAATAATCCATGTAAGAATGAATATGAGATAAAGAAAAGTGTTAGCTTGTGTTGTTTTTGCTATTATTCATTCCAATGTATTTTAATATGATATGTGTATAATCCCTCCCTCCCATAAAGAACACCAAGTAGAAAGGGTTGGAAAAAGGACTTCCAAAGGGTGGCGAAGGCGCACCCTTCACCTTTTCCCCTACGCCCTACGTTGACATCATTAAGGTCGTTATATTACATATAACAATATATAATAAATATAGAATGAATAAATAAATGATTAATATAATAATAAGTACGTACCTGCTTCGTCGTGAGTGTTCCCTACTAAATTACGAAAGCTAATTTCTTTGATACTGTGACATGAGGCACATACTTGACGGTATACTTGAAAACCACGGCGTACACTTGCCATGTCGAATGATGCAAGAGCACCATGGTGTGACCAACCATAATCTAAAGTAGGTACATGATCTTCATTGCAATTTGCCTGGGGAGTACTGGTGGCTAAGACTCCAGAGGCAGCCACAAGGGGCACAGCCATCTTTCCGCGTGCAGCAATCCGTGCAAACATCTTGAACTATCCTGGGTGCAAAACACGTGTGTAAACGACAACTAAAAGTTTTACTGTAGGGAGATAACGAGCTCAGAAGGAAATGGTGTCGATTTGCGTCACACCGTGCGCTACGTGCACCGTCGGGAAAGAAGAAGCTGAGAAGATTTCAGATTTTGGGAAGACGCTGTCTCTGTTTGATTGTCTCATTCAGAGGTTCGTATATAGAGAGATATTCTCTCTCCTATAAATTTTTGATTGGATAGTTTTTAATATGAATTCTACCAGTTTAGATGTGTTATTAGCGGAAATTAACCATCGATTGATCTGTTCCGGTTTGGCAGAAAGAGAACGCGTGTGCTTCGAAGCACGGTAAGTAATCTTGTGATTTCCCATTAACACTTCACATTTAAATTATTATTTACCACTATAACACTCAAATACTAACAAATACTTCCTCATCCAAAACATATATCCTATTCATCTTTTTCTATAAACAAAAGAATTAAAAAACCCGAACATTCGTCAAGCATTACACAAGTATTTGTCGTGGGGTACCTCTCGTGATATAGAGTGTTTCGTTGAGAAGATTGCTGCAGATTTACCTATTGGAATACGTTCATATTTAGCGTATAAGTTACTACACGAAGAAAGAGCGTCAACACCAGTCCCTCTATGCATGCCTATTGCAGATACTACTATAAGTGCTGCATTCAGCCCAAATAACCCAGTAGATCCATTAATTAAGCTACCATTGTGGAATGCTTTGTTGACTTCACCATCTTCACCTGACTCTATTAATAGGGCTAGAAGTTCAATGCCACTAAGTGATGTGAGTTTTCCCTCCAACATTGCATATCCTATTAGAGATTCTATAGACGTAAAGGCAATCAATATTGAACCATTATACTTACCAATATCACATGCACGCAGCACATCAACTACTATATCTAGTGGAATGGAGAATGCTGCAGTGAGCATTCTAGCTAACGGGCAACATGGGTCATGTATTTATAGTATATCTACTCCTTATACAATTTTAAAAGATTCTTCAAGTAGTATGAATATGTCTATTGATAGAAATGCAATGATCCCACGTGTAGCAATGAAAGCACAGTCCTCACATTGTTATCCTTTATCTTCTACCTGTAACAACGATGAATATCATAGGAAACAACAAGCTCATTCTATACCTAAAAATGATACTGCTAGTTCTATTAGTAATGGAGACATTGGTTATCATACTCAATCTAGTTCTAAGCTCAGAATGTGGCGTCTACAGCAATCAGGTCGTGATGGAGATGATGTTAGTGTCAGCAAAGATGGGCAAATATTGCAGGTACCAACGACAGTGCGCATCATGAACAAGCATAGAAGTGCAGTTTCACAGTCACATGCATCTGTTCTTGGGGAAGGAGGTCCCCATAAGACTGGAATTGCCAGTGGCTTACATGTATCAACACCGCACCCCGCTATACTACCTACAGATAGCTTGTTCGGAGCACCCAATGAAGCTTCTCATAGCCTTCTTCGCGTTGTATCAGTGCTTTCTGCCGATGTGACAAGTATCCCGCCTTCATCCTGTTCGGTAGGTGATGTTACTAGTCTAAATAATGGACCGTGTGTTGCTATTGTTGTTGAAGCTTACTTTGATAATGGATCAGGTGATGTTAGTACAAGTCTTGTGAATGCCGATGGTGACTCGGATGTGGATAGCACCACTATGAGCATTCGCTCTGGAGGTCAAAGAGACTTACAAAGATTGCGTAGAGAAAGACGCCGTAGATTAAGAGAGCAACAGCAACAACAAATGGATGTAGAAGCTGATACACGGCAAACTACAACAGACACAACTGCTGAAGAACAGCCTAATATTGGACACAGAAGGCTTAGTCGTTCTCCAGCGACTGCTGAGTTACATGATGCTGATTTTTTTCGTATTGCAGGCCGCACTGTTGGTGGTACTTCAGTATATGAATATTACGATACAACTGCAAATGATATTCAATCTGACAGTGATAGTGACGAGAATAGTGTATTTACCACTAGTAGTGAGGTAAGCGAAGATAGTTCTGTTGTTACTGGAGATCTCGACGTTCCTCGAGGTGGTGGTAATTCCGGTGATGATAGTGACTCTAGTAGTGGTGCCAGTGATCGTAGTAGTGCCGTTTATACAACTAAAAGACGCTATTATACAATATTTTACCGAGTACCAAGTTTAGGATCAATATCACCATTGCCTCTACCTTCGTGTATTAGTACAAGTACTACTGTAGCATCGTTACAACAAGCTTCGCTTCGAGAGTATCGTACTTCTGTGACAGGGCATGTATCAGCAGCTTTATCAGCACACAATGTAGCTGGACTCTGGATTGATCAAGTTCCTTTACTGACTCGAGCAATAGCTCCCGATCTAGCCCTTGTAGCTGGTACTAATGGTCTTTTGTCACTTGTCAGCTCTGCTGGTTTTGTCTTTGATAGCACTGTAGATTCTGATGGTAATGGCAATTACAGTTCTTACGTTGCTGGCGCTCCGTACTTCTCTTTGACATCAGATGATTTCCATCAAGTGGGATCTGGCTCTACAGATAACATGGCAGCAAGTAGCAATGACGAGTTACCTAGAGGTTCTATATTTCCTCCACCTTCGCACAGTAGTGCAAGCTCTATCACTGCGGTTGACATTCAACTTCAAATGCATACTCAGCAATATCGTGACACTACTGATGATGATGCTAGAGAATGTTTTGATTTTGAAAAGACAATTTACGATGTAGCTATTATCTCTTCTGATAGTGACTCAAGACTAGTGTTGTGGTCGGTTCAGCTACAACTAACATATGTAGAAGCTAAAGGTTGTTCACTTTGGTTTGTGCTATCAGCAAGAGCCACTGACCCATCCAGAATGAGTTATGGAATGCAAACACTGTATCACTCTCCTCTGACTAGTCCTATGATATTACCAAGTCGTGCATGTGGTCTTACCTTGTCCCCGAGTGGATCCCATGTAGTGGTTGCATTATATGATCGGTTATTACTAGTGAGTCTTGTGACTTCCACTCCAAGAGCAGGTATTGAACCTGATCATCCTTCATATGTTGGCAAATTGGTAGTAACCAGTATTCTAGATCATGCTAGTGGCCACCCACTTGCATGTACTCCAGCCAAATATGGTGTATACTTTACAGCAGACTCATTATTAATGTGCTCTACACGGAATATTGCCAATGAAAGTGGTACCATTTCCATGGAACCAAATGGGGTTGGTGTTTTTGTTGACAGTTGGAAAGTGAATTCTCCCGATTCTTTTCATGTACGTACTGGTGATCCTGCGCTTAGTCCAATAGCAACAGCGATGGCATGTGCATTTAGTGATAATAGTGTTGCCAGTAGTCATCGTGGTAATAAGAATGACGCTAGTGGTACACAAATAAGTGATGATAGAACAACCTGTGTGACGCATCCGCCACTCTCTTCTGGTAGCTCACGTATACTATCGACAACTGCTAGAAGTAGTCGATATGTTACACCTCCAGACACGCGTACTACAAGTCCTATTACTACTGGTGGTCATACTGATGGAGAGCGTAGTACATTTGGTAGAAGTTGTGAGAAAAAAGAGATAAACCACAGCAGGGTTGTACCTCTACCTGATCCCTTTCCTGCCATGGACTGTGACGAACAAGTCCGTGGTGTATCTGCTTCAACGTATAATATGTCTCAAATTGACTGTGAGAGGCTCCTTGTTTCTATATTTAAACATCCTGACAGTAGAGAATTCAAAGATGTCACTCCATTACTAGGTATTGTGTTAGCTTCAGCGCATATCGTTGCGCCACCAGTACCTGCATCATATGGTTTCGCATATGATGATAATGACTTAAGTGTAGAATTTGGTAGTAATACTATGATAAATGATAATACAGCTGCTGATATAACTACTGGTTTTACGTCAGATGGTGATGGTACACCGACATATGGAGGTGATACAAGTCGTGCATCGCTACCTGTTGGCCTTGTTGCTGCTGCTTTGGATATGGATATCATTTGTCTAGTAGAGCTACTTACCACATACAAGGGAATACTAAAGCCGTTGCTAAGATTCGATCTCCCAGATGCAAGCAAGCTTGGCTCACCAACAACTGATGCAAATCAAAGAGCAGGCTTTCCTTTTGAACAGCCTCGTCCTTCATCTATACCCGTTGAGGCGAAGTCTCGTGGAAGTGCAACTCTTCCTTTTGATATACGTTCTTTAACTACAAGTCAGTTGCATGCACTAGGTGATATTTGTATTGTTCCAACTGCTATGTTTCTCAGAGCTGGTGTAGGTTATCATCTAGGAGGTACTGATAGTTGTCGCTTATCAAGCTGGGCGATGGCTGGACCACCCGCTACTTCAGGAGGCGGCGGCGGTGCTACGACTGGATGGTCATCTCATTCATGCGGTTTATCCTTCAAGATTGACGTAGCGCAAGGGCACAATGCTCTGACTGCCCTATATCTCGCTTACGCAGGCTGTAAGAGTGTCGCTGTAGAGCATCGTTGGCATACTTACTTTCGTGAACATGGCCCATCTCATCTTCGTTTAACCAGCCGCGGACTCCGTTTACTGACAAGAAATATCCGTAAAATTGATGAAACAGCTGCTATCAAAGTCACTCTTCCTCGTCAATTAGGCTTTATTAGTGGTCTTCAAGAGATATATGCGAGACGAGTTGGCCTTACAGGTCGCCTACCGATGGAAATTTGTATGTTACAGGAATTAAGGGTTCTATCTGCTGGTAACAATAATATTGTCGGTGAGTTACCTGCAGCTCTTGGTGCTCTACCTAACTTGCAACGCATTGTTCTGCATCAAAACAGACTCTATGGTCCTGTGCCTCCAGAACTTGCCGCTAATGGATGTATAGTAAATTTAGCTGGAAATAGTGGTTTAGAACTAGGACCAGATGTACCAGTTTCAGAGAGAAATGCCTTACAAGGGTTATATGATAGCACTGGTGGCGATACATGGTCGTGTCATACTAACTGGTGTACCTCTGCTCCAGTTGCACACTACTATAAAGTGGGTACACTTGCAGGAAGAGTGCACTCTCTAGTTATGTCAAGTAATGGAATGCGTGGAACATTACCTCCTATTTTATCACAGCTACAAGAAATTCGTATGATAGAATTAGCTACAATGTCTGGATTAATAGGAAGTTTGTTACCTGTTTGTGGACTTACCAGTTTGAGAAGACTGTGCATCTGTCGGTGCTCACTGACTGGACCTATACCTGAAGAAATAGGTTTGCTTTCATCCTTGGAAGAGTTACAGCTATTCGGCAACCGTCTAAGTGGATCTATACCTGAAGGTCTTGGGAAATTAACTAAACTTAAATTACTTTCCTTAGGTGAATACACTGGTGGTAATGACTTTACTCCAGCTCCTATACCAGCGTGTTTGAGGCATTTACATGAATTAGAAGCACTTTTCTTGAGCTCTTGTCATTTAACTGGAGACATACCAGAATGGTTATGCTCGTTAGCACAGCTTCGTCAACTTGATTTACAGCATAATGATTTGTCAGGATCACTACCTGTATCCTTGCATTTACTACAAAATCTATTGTATTTAAATTTCAAGGATAATGTACACCTTGGTGGTACGTTACCCGTGGAAAATTTGTCATGTCTGCAAAAGCTTAATAGACTTAGTATTGTTAATACTGATATGATGACAAGCCCTTCATTGCTACGCCAGCTTCAAACAGCATTGCCTAGGTGTAAAGTATGGAACTAGACGCATGCTCCGCAGAGCAAGCTATCAAATGAGGTTTTGGAGATCGTGAACTAAAATAACGGAAACGGACGTACGAAAATAACAGACTGACTGTATATGATCGTAACAATGGTGCTATGAGCGTTAATAAATAAAGTAATGAAAGAGCCCAAGCCAAGAATATTTGTAGGTTTGCGGTGTGTATATATTAAAATAGAAAATATAAGTGATCTTGGAGTGAGAATGTGCTTGTCGTGTCGTGGAGACAATGAGTGAAGATGGTGAGTGAGGAAAGCATACTCATATATGAAAAGAAAATAACCTAAGTATAATATAAAAGAAGAAGAATGATTTGATACCTACATTTTATTATTTTATTTTAGGAACAGAACTACACCCACCTACCTATATTCTGAACCTGCTTGCCTTGCAGTGCTTATTATCCGCTTCTTCTCTTCTTATCAAGAATCATGGAAAATTTACATCATGCCACCCATACCACCCATGCCTCCAGGCATACCACCCATAGGAGCGGCTTCTGCTTCTGGTTCAGCGACCATAGCTTCAGTAGTCATGAGCAGACCAGATACAGAGAATGCATCTTGAATAGCCGTTTTGACAACTTTTGTGGGGTCCATAATACCAGCAGCAATCATATTCTTATATTCGCCCTTGGACGCATCATAGCCTTCTTCAGCTGTATCAAACTTTAAGCATTCACCGACTATAACAGCACCCTCAACACCTGCATTATTGGCAATTGCTTTGCATGGTGCACGACAAGCAGCTTGTATCATTTCAATACCAATCTTTTGATCAATATTTTCAGCATTTGCAATAAGATCATCAAGTTGGCGTGAAGCCCATAATAAAGCCATACCACCACCAGGAACAATACCTTGTTCAACTGCAGCACGTGTGGCGTTAAGGGCATCGACAATACGATCACGTTTCTCCCCAACTTCAACATCAGATCCGCCACCTACTTTGATAACAGCAACACCACCTGCAATCTTTGCAAGACGTTCTTGTAATTTTTCTTTTTCATAATCACTTGAAGCATTATCAGCTGATTCACGTAGTAAAGCACATCTCTCATCAATAGCCGTTTTATCCCCTTCACCATCCAAAATGATAGTGTCATCCTTAGAAACTTTGACTTTAGCAGCAGTACCAAGCATACTTTCATCAACATTCTCTAATGAATGACCCATATCTTCAGAAATGACAGTGCCACCAGTAATAATAGCAATGTCTTGTAATGTGGCCTTTCTGTTGTCACCAAAACCTGGTGCTTTCACTGCACAAACTTTAATGCCACCTCTTAGTTTATTGACAACAAGTGTGGCAAGAGCTTCACTTTCTACATCTTCTGCAATGATTAATAGTGGACGTGATGAGCGAACACATGATTCTAACAATGGCACCAATGAAGCTAATGAACTGACTTTTTTTTCTACAAGAAGGATCAGTGGTTTTTCAAATTCAACTGTTTGACTTTTATTATCAGTGACAAAATAAGGACTAATAAAGCCTCTATCGAACTTCATGCCTTCAACAACATCGAGCTCAGTCTGTAGAGTTTTACCATCTTGTACTGTAATAACACCTTCTTTACCAACTCTTTCCATGGCTTCAGCTAAAAGATCACCAATCTCTCGCTCACCGTTTGCACTAATGGTACCCACCTGAGCAACTTCTTCACGTGTGCTAATAGGACGGGAAATGCTATCTAAGACAGACACAACACGGTCTACAGCTAATTGTGCTCCCCTCTTAAGATCCATAGGATTCATACCAGCAGCTACTGCTTTACACCCTTCAGAAAAGATGGCTCTTGTAAGTACAGTTGCTGTTGTGGTACCATCACCAGCAGCATCGTTTGTATTTGATGCTACTTGACGTACAAGTTGTGCTCCCATGTTCTGAAATCTACAAGCAAATTCAATATGCTTTGCTACAGTCACACCATCCTTAGTAATCTTCGGTGGACCAAATGGTTGATCTAAGATAGCGTTACGTCCCTTAGGACCAAGAGTGACTTGTACAGCATCAGCTAGAGCATTGACACCTTCCAACATCAGTGCACGACCATCTACACCGAACTTCAAAACCTTACCAGAAGCAAGTCTGACACTCTGTCCTCCAGGAGTTCTGGAAACTTGCGCTCTTGCTGCGTTAAAAGACTGACGAACTGATTTACTCAACATATTCTGTTTATAAATGTTATGAAATTGCAATTACAAAAAGTGAAGTAGTTCTTTATCTATAGTATGCTAGATGACACCACATCGAATCTTTTCCTCGATCGATCGCCGTGAGGCCATGTCTTTTTCCATTTTCTTTATAGTAGGATATTATAGTAGACTATATCTACTATTCATTGCAGATAGGTCTTAGTAGTGTATGCTTAGAGCGATAAAATCTCGAATTCAGTCCATAACATCAGCACCAGTAGCACAGCGTCACCAATTCAGGATCAACCAGCTGCATCTTGCAAAGATGTCAAGTAGCAGTAGTACTTTGCCACCATGTCCTGACGGTTATTTACGTGTAAAGGAGGGTAGTGTATATATGGATTATGATGAGAAAGAAGCAGTATTTTATAACAAGGTTCAGGAGTTCAATCGTGATACGTCTGTGCAAGTCATTCGTTTGTTTGCTGAACAAAGAGAAGCCGAAAAAAAAGCTAAATATAATAAAAGAAATGATAAATGGAATGCAATATGTCGGCAACAGGAAGCGTTAGCAGCAAAAACAGCAGGAAAACCCTATGATACAACACTTGATCTGACGAATGTCAAACCATTGATTAAGACGACAGCTGAGCCCAGCTCTAATACATTTGGCATTGCAACAGAATGCTATAGAGATGAAAATAATGGTAAAGAATTCCGCAAACCATTTGCTGAACAAGAAGGTATACATATATTAGATGCATTAGCAGCAACCGGTCTTAGAAGTGTCCGATATTTGAAGGAAATACCAAATGTACGTCGTGTAACGGTTAACGATATTCTTCCTGAAGCTCTTCCTGCACAACAAGAGAATTGTCTTAAAAATGGTGTTATTGCAATAGAAGCAAATGCTAATGATATCAATAATGGTAATGAAAGTGCAAAAGCCGTTTTACATACCGGTGATGCTATCTCTTATATGTATGCAAATCGTGCCTCTACAGCAGGTATGAATGCATTTGACGTGATAGATCTAGATCCATATGGTACAGCTGCACCTTTCTTAGATTCAGCTGTGCAAGCTGTAGCGGATGGTGGCCTATTAAATATTACATGTACTGATATGGCAGTGTTATCTGGGAATTTTCCTGAGAAATGTTTTTCATTGTATGGTACTGTGGGATTAAAAGCTCATTTTATGCATGAAGCTTCTTTGCGTACCTTATTACATGCTATTGATTCTGCAGCAAATAAGCATGGTAGATATATAGTACCATGGCTATCCCTATCTGTTGATTTTTATATAAGAGTTTTTGTAAGAGTTTTCGATTCACCGTCAGAGGTGAAACGATCATTGCTCCGCAGAACAATGGTTCATCAAAGTACCCAGTGTGAATCCTTCTATTTACAACCAATGGGTTCATTACATCATTCACAAAGAAATGGTGGTGCATTATATAGTGGATCATATGCAAGTGCACCAAATATATGCCCAGAAACGGGCAGTGCACTGCGTATAGGTGGACCCTACTGGAGTGGTACATTGCATGATCAGAATGTTGTTGATGAAATATTAAGAAGAGTAACATATGGTGATAATACTGGAGCACGTGGTGAAGGTTCTTTATTACCATATCCTGTAGGAACATCACGACGCATTCAAGCTGTACTTGCCTCTATAAGCGAAGAGTTAAAGGATGTACCATTTTATTATATATTATCTGATTTATCAGCCAATGTACACAGTAAAGCTCCTACAAAAGCAATGATTAAAAATGCATTAAATAATGCTGGATATCGTTTCTCACATTTCCATCACGAACCAACTAGCATTAAGACGGATGCACCACCTTCAGTTATTTGG
>JACKZZ010007677.1_pt1 | contig 15070 bp, 9 predicted proteins | sample 8027871 | NCBI WGS metagenome assembly JACKZZ01 (sample SAMN15724774, study PRJNA655200) | protist metagenome | isolation source: fluorescence activated cell sorting (FACS) single amplified genomes of... | place: USA: West Boothbay Harbor, Gulf of Maine | collected 2000-07-19
GCGAAATTTACATGCTGATGGAAATGCTGAATTATTGGAAGCCGAAATATATCTACCAAATATTATTGCTCCTCAAATTTTAGGCCGAAGACTGAGGAATTTACGATGTCTCAGATTTTTTACTGGTGCGGACATATCTCGAAGCGATGTTGGTTTAGAATTTCACGGCTCAAAAGAGCAAGTGGATGAGGCATTGCTGTTAACACGATCTAAAATAGAAGCTATTTCACAGCAAGCCACAGATAAGCCCACAGAACTATACGAATTTCCGGTAGCAGCCGTACCAGTGTTCATGCAAAAAGACAACAGGAATGCCATCAATGAATTCACGCGTATTTCGGCTGAGACAGGGACGTTGTTGCAATATGTACAGAAAGGTTTGGATTTACGTAAGAAAACGTTACTAATTTTCGGCACTCCTGCACAATGTAAATTAGCAAAGCAACGTTGCGAGGATATAGTTAATTCGTTGAATATAGAGTCAGTTACCATACATTTAGATAAATATGTTAGTGAGGACATTGATATCAACACAATTACTGATGGTTTATTTAATAGTTTGCATAATTTTCAAGCACGCTCAAAAGCAGCACTTATTGTTAGAAGTGATACCGTAGAAATTCACGGGGATAAAAAATACATTGACAAAGGCATCCAAGCTCTAGGAGATATAATTGAAACATTTAAAGGCAAGGAAGCGCAGGTAATTAGAATGCCAGAAATTAGAATTGCTGAAATTATTGGCAGTAGTGGCAAAAATATTCGTCGGTTGAAAAAGATTTCTGGATGTAGTGAAATAAGGGTTTTGGATGACAGAGCTATTGGTGTAGAGGAAGGCTTTCAACAAATTGAATTTATAGGGGGAAAATATCAAACAGAGATAGCAATTGACCAATTAATTCAAGATCTAGAATCAAGAGATAGGAGACATTTCAGCCTCAATCGCCGAATTAGCAATGAAAATTTGGAGCTGTTGATGCGTGATGATGGGGAATTTTTAAGAAATGTAATGGTAATATGTGATGTCAGAATTTCAATTACTGAGGAAGAAACATTGACAGAAAAAGATTTCGCAAACGTCAAGTTTCAAGGATTTGGATCAAATCTTACCAAAGCATTAAATTTGATTGAAAAATACACTGCCACCGGAGAAAGGCCTGACTTTTACGAAAAGAAATTCGCCATTAAAAGTAGTAATTTTGAGTTGCATAACATTGACCAAACAACTAAATCAATTCCAAAGCATTTGAAACAGTTAAAAATGATTGAAAGAAATAGTTCATCTCTATTCAAAAGCTTAAAATCACGGCCTCTTGGTATGGTTGAATTAAGTGTCGTTGGCTCAACAGATGAAATAAATATGGCAAGGCAATTATTAAATAGTGAAATTAATCGTGAATGCTCAGACGATGATAATAATTTAGTTGTCGAAGTCGATGAAAATTTTCTTGCTATGGAAGCTGCTCGAATGAAGAAGAATTAAAAAAATATCCCGTATTAGTTAGTAATACCATTGTGTTATTTCATTATGTATTTATAAGGTATAATATTTATTGAAAAAAAAATTTAAATACTAAAATTTATTAATAAATATAGCACACCAGCACAATATACAATCCGTAGACGACTATGTATAGTAATACGTATATAGGATAGTATGCCATGTTATAACGTTATTACATTCACCAAAAAGACACAACTACAGTGTATAGTAATTTTTTTGGCGGGATCCAGACAGCGCCGCCGCAATTATTTTACTGTATAATAAAAAATACAGGTAGCCTGATATATATAAATAAAAAAAAAAATAATATAATAATAATAATAATAAATATAATAATAATAAAAAAAGTGCAAAAAAAATAAAAATTATAATAATAATAATAATAAAAAAATATTATAATTTTATTATTATTATATACTACTACTACTAATTGAATCAAAGAGTCCTCTATACATCCTTACTTAGTTACATAAAGGCATATAACACAAAGAAATTCTTGAGCAAATCATTATCTCAAAAGAAAATATACATCATGGCATCTATCGCAATGGATGTAGACACGGATACGGCTACAACCGTTACCGACAAAAAAAAAACATTTGCTATGAAAAAAACGAGCACAAACTTATCTACCCCATGGGTTGAAAAATATCGTCCTTTGAATTTAGATGATGTAGTTGGTAACGAAGATACTGTGAAACGTTTGAAAATAATAGCACAGGATGGTAATTTACCAAACATTATATTAGCTGGACCCCCTGGTACTGGTAAAACTACGTCCATTTTGTGTTTAGCAAGAGAATTACTAGGCTCGAATTTCAAAGGTGCTGTGTTGGAATTAAATGCTTCTGATGCACGTGGTATTGACGTTGTACGGAACAAAATAAAAATGTTTGCACAACAAAAAGTAACATTACCTCCAGGTAGGCATAAAATCATCATTTTGGACGAGGCGGATAGCATGGTTGCAGGTGCACAACAAGCATTACGCCGCACAATGGAAATATATTCAAGTACCACTAGGTTTGCACTAGCATGCAATAACTCCTCAAAAATCCTTGAACCAATCCAAAGTCGATGTGCCATCTTACGTTACACTCGTTTATCCGATGGACAAGTATTGAAACGTTTGATGGAAGTGTGCGAGGCAGAAAAAATAGTTTACACAGACCCAGGGCTGGAAGCTTTAATATTTACGGCTGAGGGGGACATGCGTAATGCATTAAACAATTTACAATCAACTCATGCAGGTTTTACAACGGTAAATGATCAAAATGTTTTCAAAGTATGTGATCAACCACATCCTATGATTGTGAAAAATATTATAGACTCATGTATTAAAGCAAATGTTCGTGGTGCTGTTGAAAATGTTTCAAAATTATGGAATGCAGGTTACTCTGCTTTCGACATCATTGGCACAATTTTTCGTGTATGCAAGGGCTTCGAAATGGCGGAAGGTTTGAAGTTGTTATTTATTCGTGAAATAGGATTCACCCACATGCGTATTGCACAAGGTTTGGATACGGAATTACAATTGCATGGTTTATGTGCGCGATTATGCGCGAAATCCCCAAATTTTAAAAATTTGAAGTAACCTAGTGAAAAAATATTGAATGTATTTTTTTAAATAAATTAATATTTAAATCGAAAAATAAGTATTATTCAAAAGAATGTGTAGTTTGCGAAAATCTCTGAATACAACAGCGGGCGACGACTTTTTGAGTTATAGATACACAGTGCGGTACTGTTTTTTTATTTTGTAAAAATATTTAAAAATTAAAAAAGTGTTAATAAAATGTTTTATAAGTTTAAACCAAAATATAATATATGTTAAAAAAGAAATATATAACTAAAATTCTTACTCATTAAATTATAAATAAAATTTTATATAAAAGATATATAAGATATAATATATGTGTGTATGAATGTAAAATTTTCTTCGACTAGACCTACATCTAGGGTGAATTTACTGTCTTTGAAGTGTGAAAAAAAGAAATAAAAATTTTATTTAACTTATTATGAGTAAGAATGCAATATCATGAAAAACGCGTATTACCACAAACTACCACCCCCAGATGCCTCAAAATTTTTCCTTTTCCGCTCTGCTGTTTGTTTCTTTTTACATTCTTTGTAAGCTTCAAAATATGGTTGACATCTATTTCTATGTACTTGGTTTTTTTCCAAGCATTTTAAACTTTCTTGGGATAGGGATAAACAATCGTTTTCATCCGTATACTTCTTTAGTCCTTCTCTTACCTTTTCATTTTGTTCATATTGTGACCTGCTCATTATACAACAAAGCAAGTAAATATGATATATAATTGACTGTGTGTGGTTGATTGCAGCAATTAGTATACGTGAGGTATTTTATACAAAAATGCGTAAATGCCCACAGAGTCATACTGAACATTAAATGTGCGATCGATACATCGATCTTCGAAGAATAATTATTAAATAAAAAATAATTAATAAATAATAAAAAATATATAATACTTGTTGGTAATAATAATAATTAATAATAAAATAATGGCCTATAATAATTAATATTTCGTTTAATTGAAATTATTATTATTATATTATTTATTAATAATAAAAATTTAAATTATTATATTATTAATCATCCTCTATTTACTATTGAAATTATAAATTATTATTATTATACCTGGTATTATTTATTAAATTATTATAATTATTATATTAATTTAGTTGTAGTGGTAGTATAAGAGTACCACCCAACCATAGTGGTAGACTAGCAGGTAGCAGGTAGGAGGTCTCTACTATATATGTAGTTCGTTTGCCCACAACGCACCCAATCGATTCTACCAGAATTATGAACCAGGAATGCGTCCTAAAAAAATATCGGTAGTTGTTTGCGCCGCACGTTAATAATCTAACCTACATATATTAAAAATTTTGAGCTGAGTGTAGAATGGCTAACCTGTTAGAATCAGTCTTGAAAGGTCAGGGTGGTGGAGAATATAAAAATATGGCAAAGGAAAAATATTTAATACTAAGTGAAAGATTATTTTTAATGAATGATTTAGATGTTACAAAAAACTGTTTAAACATTCTGACTAAAGTTGTTGATAATATTATTGAAAGTAATGGCGACGAACCAAAGTATTTATGCCTGAAATTAAGTAGTGTAACTGTTTCGAGACGAATCGTTGGGGTTAGTGGTGGACAGGAATTTTTATATGCTTTGGGCTTTTCAAAGGTACGGGATACAAAATCGTTTGCTTTTATTTTAGAAAAAAAAGATGTTGATCTCGAACATTTAAAAAAGTGTAAAGAATGGATTTATAACCACGATCGTAACAGCAATAGGAATGATGGTTTTATAGTTGTACAAATACGTCAGTTAAATGGAAGAGCTTTAATTGCACCCTTTTATATGAAGGAAACCATACAAGATATATACGATTTTGTATTAAATTTTCGCACTGATGGTGGTCGTAGCGAATTCATTTTATGTGCGTACCCTGTAGTAGAATATAAAACACCAGAACAACTTAATTTACCCATTTCTGCATTGTGTAGCAAGAGCAACAACGATCATGGTGGTAGTGGTGGATACAGTAAAAAAATAAATTTAATGATTAAAAAGTCAAATATTTCAAATGATAACGCCTTTTTAAATGGCGGTGAAAATGCAAATGTAACAGCCTTTAACGAACAATTAAAATTGCAACAGGCAATTAGTGACCGTCGTGCTTCACGTATCGAAGAAGAGAAGCAGCGAAAACAGGATCGAAAGAAAGCAATAAATGCTTTTAAAGAGGATAGGGAGGATACACAACTAAAAGAACACAGACGGAGAGTAGCAAATGAAAATCGATTAAAAAGTGAAATGGAACGAATTGATAAATACCACCAAAGTTTACTTGAAAATGATACTAACAAGAATACGAATGGTGATACGTAAGTTACGTTAAGATTATCAAATTTCGGGGAGATGCATTTTACTCACGTATCATAATTTTTGTAATTTCTCTCTTTTACAAAAAATAAAAAAGTTATATTTTTTGGTATAATGTACACACACGTAACTGTTATAGGTATCCACACCAATATTTAAAATTAATAATACGTTTAATGTAATTATTTTTTAAAAGTTAGGTATAAAATTTCACTTATTTTTTTCATACGCGTATATTTATACTCGTACTTTTTTTTAAAAATAAACATTGTATAAAAAATAATATACGAGTATATATATATCATACCAATATATGATATATGATATTGAATACCATATCATATCATATCATTAACGTTATGCATTTTGTTAAAATGATACCGGTACTTTTTAAATATATACGTATTTAATATCATAAAACTTAATGAGTAACTTTTAAACTTAACTTACAAGATTAATATTTTAAAAATTATATATTTTTATTTTAGTAAACTAAAGACTAAAGTACAAAACCTGTCCGTGCTGCACACACTTAAATCAAGTACACGTTAACGTACCAGTATATATAACATCTGTGGTTGCATATTTTTATTATTTTTCATATCATTACGTATGTTACACTCTCCTTTTAATCCTCGTCTGATACGTCGTAATTAAGTTATGATACCATACGACGAGAAACATTAACTCAACGAAAACGAAATACGGACGTGCACATTACCTTCCTAACACACCTCTCCTACCTCCTTTAAATGTACGGTGTGTTACCTGATCAAGCAAGCTCATCACAGTAAAAACGCCACCAACAATTGCGCAAAGGCTAGTTAAAAATGTTGAAAATGAAATAGATTCTTCATCAATTCGCACACGAATCGGTGATATATCGTAAAATACAAACAGGCCTGGCAAGCCTTTAGACGTTATAGAAGTTATTGTTCGAAAATGTTGCGTCGCAGAGTACTGGTTGGACATTATGCTTTCTTTTGCGCTTCTGAAATTGTATTCAGTTGGCACGACTTTAGTGTAATATTGATACATCCCCGTCCCTGATTTAAGTGACTTCACTGTTCCTTCCAATGGGTTGGTCAAACCCGGATAACTATCACCAAATGACAGTTTTTTTATAGTGTGCGATACATTCCATTTTTCCATTGTAAATCTTAAAACATTTGTCATCACTAAATGCGCATGTTGAAAACTTTTACCAGGTGCAAAGTGAAAGTTACCAGCAACTCTTGGCACCTCTAACCAACCTTCAATGTTACACCCTTCCCCTTTTTGTTCCTCAACCGAGTCAACAAAACCTTCTTTTGAACACTGTGAAATATCGTCAAGGACACTAAATGCCCATCCTTTCTTACGATATGCTTCACGCACTTGTTGGCAAGTATTACAGCAACGCAATTCCTCGGTTTCCGCACCATAACAACTGCCACATTCAGCATTGGCCCGTGTTTTGTTTAGTTTTGCTTTTATACCGAGCTCTTTTCTCGTATTTATTGTACCACCCACTTCATGTTTTTCTTTAAATCCTATTTCTGTCCCTTCAGCGTTCAAACGGTGTTTATGTATATGATGCATTATATTATTTTGTTTTTGTCCAGATACATCTGCAGCCTCAAGAGCAATAACAGCGCAGGGCATGCTTGGGAAAGTGATATCAAAACTAATTTTCATCAGAACCCCTTTGCTTGAATCAACAACTAAATGATCAACCTTTGTAGTACTAACGTAACTATAAAATTCAGAACAGAAAAGGACAAACATAGAGACCAGTGCTATTATGGAAAAAATAGCACCAGATTTTGTCCGTATTCGAAATTCATCTAATGTTTTTGCATGTTGATCAAGTGATTGTATTTTATCCCATATTGATGACATCGTCCTTTTGTGTTATCAGCTAGGATAATGATATATGTATATGTATGTACTAACTCCTGTATGTATGTGACACACCATCTGCACACACCTACAAAACAAGAAGATGAGGATGACAGGTGTTGTGTTTCTCATATACAGTAATAATATAATATAATAATAATTAATACTAATACTGTGTAGTATATGATATAAATAAATATAAAATAACAACTTATTATTATAAATTAAAATAATAGCTGTATAATAATGCACATAATAATTAATAGTAGTCTAATAATAATAATTATTTATTATTTTTACTACCACATTTTATAAAATAATAATACGAAATGCACAAATTATAATACTGTATTATGAACAATAACAAATTAAAAATGAACGAAATCAGTACAATATTACTATTATCTATTATATTATTACTATTTTATTGAATGAAATTGTTTCTACGCCTCGTACACGTATTAGTAGACTAACATAATTATTACCTATCACATGAACAGTTTGACCACCAGGTAATACCACAGGTAATACCACAGGTACTCAATTATTCAGTATGTGGTTGTGACGAAGTACCATAATAATAAGGTGCTGGCTGTTGTAGTAGTAGAACAGAGTAAGAAGACGCTTGTAGAATAATACGTTGTGTGTGTGTGGCTTGCACGTCTGTACCGGGATTAGCAGTGGAATACTATTGCACGTGAGAGATGATGACTATCGGAATAGCAACAGTGGTTCCTTAAACAAACAGAAACGTTATAATATTTATATATTTAAATTACTCTTAATTTAAGGAAATAATCATGTTATAACGTATATTATGGCATCTTGTGCACTATCACCAGCCACAGGTGCTATCCTCCTCGTAATACTATATGTCGAAAAAAGATATTTTACAACAACAACATGGTGGTGTATTTATTATTTATTTCGATTAGAATTCAATACTATCACATTATAACATAATAAGCAAAAGTAAAAAAAGTAGAATAAAAAAAATAAAAATACACCCATCATCATCATTCACATTGTTAAATTTAATATAATAGCATTGTATACCATTGAAGGTATTAAAAAATAATATATTATTATTAATATTTTTTATTATTATTATTTATTATTTTATTACTACTATTATACATGCATCATATTATTATTATTATAATATATATTATTATTATTACTATATATATATAATAATAATGTAATAATAATAATAATAAAAAAATGTTTCGATCATATAAATAGATTGATACACCACTTACAATTACTTTTCAGAGGGTCACTACAAGGATACTCCTCGTTTAGCTTACAACAATCATACATTTCTATATTATCACTAGTCCTGTAAGCATCCTTACATATACAAACAGCATTTATCGGTAGAGAGAGGATATTGCCTGTCTTTATTTTCGTTTTTTAGTTCAGAAAAGTTTATTACAAAATGTCGTCTTCGACGACAAAGGGGGGAAAAGATACAGACAGTGTTACAAAGGCGTCAACAAAAAAACAGGATGCGTTAACTAAAGAATTTGTAAAGATATTTGAAGAAAATGGGTTAGAAAAGATGGCTAAAGAAGTTGGAATTGTAAATAGTAATGGGAAAATACCTGTTACAAGGACAACTGAGCCAAAAACAAATATTAGTTTATTAAAAAAGAGGAAAATTGCTGGGTCGTCGTCAATGGCACCACCAAAAAATACTACGTCAACAAAAACTTCAACAAAAACTTCAGCAAAAAAGAAACGTGTGCAACGAACTGGACAAGGTGGCAAAGCAAACAAAGGTTTAAGACATTTTAGTATGAAAGTATGCCAAAAAGTGCAAAATAAAGGGAAAACAACATACAATGAAGTTGCAGACGAATTGGTAAGGGAATATGCAGCATCCGTATTAACTAACCCTGTTGACCAATCATATGATGAGAAAAACATAAGACGTAGAGTTTACGATGCATTAAATGTTCTTATGGCAATGGATATTATATCAAAAGAAAAAAACAAGGAAATACATTGGAAAGGTTTGCCTACGAATGCTGCAAATGACATTGATAAATTACAAGAGGAAAAAGATCTTAAAGTTAAAATTATTGCTCGTAAAAAACAGCATTTGCAGGAACTTTTGTTGCAACAAATTGCATTCAAAAATTTGGTAAAACGTAATCAAAAAGAATCGGCATGGCATCATGAGGAGACGAAAATTCCATTACCTTTTATTATCGTCAGTACAAATAATAATACAGTTGTTCAATGTGAAATGGCAGAAGATAGGTCCGATATATTTTTTGATTTTAATGAGAAATTTGAAATACATGATGATAATGATATTTTAAAAAAAATGGGAATGCAAAAATACTCTATTGAAGAAGCAAAAAAACTTGTACCAAATCAATTAGTAAGGTTTTTGCCTGGATATGTAGCAGAAGTTGGCAGGGGTAAAATTCAATCATCATCAGAAACACAATTGTAAAATTTTAATACAAACTAGATAATATATATATATATATATATATCATATGAGTACATATATAATATATACAATTGTCTTTGGAGTGTGAATTAATATTCAAGATTCAAGATATTGTGTTATCAAGCATTGACATCAACAAAATCACAGTATGCATAATAATAATACTCGCATAATTATGTGTATTTATTTATAAATGTGTTTAAATTAATGAACAAGAGCATATTATATAAATGTGTTTGTACATTTGTGTTTTTATTGCACAATAAGAATCATTTCAAACTTTTATTCTTGTCTAAAGAGAATTATTTTGTAAAAGAGAATTATTATTATTTTTTTTATATAATAATCAATTGATGCCACGGTTATTTTAGAGTGTGTATTGGTAGAGTATGATATACTTCAATATTAAACTGTGTGACTTAACCATTTTTTCAACTTAGATTTACATGGTTTCCTTGCAACTTTACAAAACTTTGCAGGGCCTCGAATATCAGCATTTGGTTCAAATCTTGGACGTTGTGTTTTATAGTCTACTCCCATTGATTGTAGCATTATGGTTGGATCTGGTCTTGGTGGGGAAGAATCAAATGACAAGGGTGGTGATTTTATTTTTTGCGTAATTAAGCCATTACTTTGTTTTTGCGTCGTGTATTGATTTACTTTGTCTCTTCCAACCTCGAAATCTTTTCCTCGTGCTGGAATATTACTTTTGAAAATATATGAATATTTTTGTTTCGAATTTTCCATTAGTCTTATCATTGGAACTTTGTTATCTAATGCACTGCCTCGTGGAGATGGGACACAATTTTTATACTTCCTAATATAACTAAGCGCTAAGTTTTTCTCCCAAGGTAATTTACGCTCTTTTGATTTGCCCAGGCCTACTCCACCAAAGTTTTTTTCATAGATTAAATTTTGATTCCAACTTTTTTCATCATCTAGTTGCGGTACCCCATTTACACCAACTAAGCTTGTCAATGTAGCCGAAGAGGTTGTGAAGCGAGCTGATTTACCACCAAAAGATCCGATTTTGTTTCTATTCTTTCGTTTATTTTTTTTAATATTATTTATTTTATGCACTGTTGTGACGCCCCCGATAGCTAATTTGCACATAGTCATATCGTTCTTTAAATCCTTTGCGCGCTTTTCGGAATAATTATTTACAAATTTGCCAGATGCAAGCAATGCTTTATAACGTTTTTGTTTTTGACTTTCCGTTAATGGCAAATCATTAGTTCCTCGAACAATGTTTTCTACATTGTAAGCTCCAGGTCCCGGATTGTCATTAATGTCAAACAAACCGGTTTGACTCCCTGTTTTGACTGACACACGATTTCCTATAGGTTTTTCTCGTCCGTTTGTGGTTGAAAAGTCCATCCCTCTGCTCGTGCTATTGGAATTTTCCTCAATTTTCTTCTCTGTAACAAAATCTTTCACATAATCTAAGTAATGATATGGGTCGTTGCACTTTTCTTTCTCCTCCCTTATTTCTAATTGTCTATCAATATGAACTTTGACTGGCCCAATACCTTCTCGACCATCAGAGCTTGTAAATTTAAATATTTTGCTAAATGTTTGCCCTACTGGAACAGTGAGTTTAAATGAATTAATTGGATATATATCTTCGTAGCTAGAATAATGTTGTCCATTTTCCATAGTTGGTGGTGTTAGTAAAAACATGTCAGACATAACTTTTCTAGGCAGCAAACGGCTACTCTTGGATTTGCCAAAACTTGTACTGCGTTTATCCCAAGTCTGTTTTGATGCAAGACGGGCTGCCAATGCAGAAGAATTTGTACCATCGATAGTATCAAATGCGCGTGTTCTTTCTTGTATTTCAAGCCTAGATTTTGGAAATCGTGGCGCCTTTTGTCGTGAAAATTGCAATATATTTCCATCATTGAATTTTAGAGTTTTATTATTTTGATGCCTATTACTATTGGCATGTTTGGCAGAAGGTTCAGTTTTACCATTTTTATTCTTAGATTTTTTTGCATATAACTCCAACGAGGATATTTTTGTTGCTGGATTTGGATACTTTTGCCACCCATCTCTTTTTGTTGACCAAATCAACTCTTTTTTTACATTCAATTTTATAGGAGTACGTTCTTCAGGTAACATTTGTTGATTTTCTGGTAAAGGTTGGGTAAGGGAAGATACACTATATTTTTGTTCATGAGAATTAGTTTTATTTTTTTGTTGTTTTACAGTCTGGAATTGGCTACCATCTTTGATTTTCCTTATATAATTCCACATTTTATGCCGGGTAATCATGGTATCTATATGCTTTCTAATATGTCTTTTTGTTGAAAAGGTTTCTCTAATTGCGCTGCCGTGTTGCTGGTAACCAAGACCCTTTGTTTTTCTGTAATTTTTGTGACCAGTCATATTTGGACTATTGTAACTATAAGAGTTGTTACTGCTGTCTCTAGATGTTCCTCTACTAGACAATCCTCTGCTAGATGTAGCTCGAGATGTTCTACCTTGCGAGGAGCTACATTGCGAACTATTAGCGCTAGCACTTCTATCATCTAAATAAAAAGATGAAAAAGAACTTTCTGATGTCGATGAATTGTTAGACGGTGGTCTCAAGCTCTGTCCATCTTCGCTATCATGTAAATAATCGTGGTATTTTACAACGCTTTCAACATCTTCCTCTAAGATGTTTTCTAAATAACCAAAAGATTCAAATACTCGCTCTTCATCTATTTCATCTACCATTATAAAATAAAAAAAATTGGTTTGAATATCTATCCAATAAATGTTCGCCTGGTATATAAATTAAATTTATAATTATTATATATATTATGTTAAAACAAAATTCGCGCAATTGATACGTATACGTACATATATATGTAATTAAGTTATGTGGTTGTATAGAAAGAATCATATATACGGCTTTCTTCTTTTGCATGATGTGTGTGTATTTATAGAAAGAGTGCAAGTTTATTATATATATATATTAATATAATATTATACAGTAATATATCACATTGTTGTGGTGCGCTGCTCTACTGTATATAATACAATATATAATGTTATCTTATACTCATTATTAATTTAATGATAATAATTATTATACCGTATTTTTTTATTTATTATTTAATTATTACGACAATATAAATAGTAACGATATACTATGTACTTATACAGGTATAAGTATGGTAATACATCTGTTGTTGTGGAAATATTCTTGTACTTTTGGCTGTGGTTTATATATATTCCAGACAATAAAACTATTTACTATGTTAAAAAAAAAGTAAAAAAGGGACGACTAATAAAAATTTGTTGTGACATGATTATTTTATTTATTTTATTATATTATATATATTTTATGATGTGAGTAAGCGGGAGGAGGGCTATTTGATTATTAAAATCTACTTCGGTAGTTATTGCAAATCATTCACTACCTTGGGTGTTTGGACGCCCTTTGCTGTATCTCTTAATCTGTTGTAATTACCAATTGGATTAATTATTGTTCTACATGTTGGATTCACGCACATTGCACAGTTCATGCCATATTGAGAACTGCATACTTCACCATTTTTCAAATGATTATAAACTAGATCAGCTTGCGCTTCTATAAATAAAGGCTCATCATTTAATGAAGGTGCACGTTTTAACTGTATACCTACTTCCTCAGCTTCCTCAGCATATTCAATATCAATTTCATACAATGTTTCGATATGATCAGATGTAAATGCAATCGGAACGGCAAGTACATGTTTATGGCCTTGTGATGCCAACCCTTTAATCACTTCTCCAGTTTGAGGACCAAGCCATGGCAGAGGACCAACTTGCGATTGCCATGCCATAATATACTTGTTGCTATAATTCAACTTTTCCATCACTGCTTGACATGTTGCACCAACTTCCTGTGGATATTGATCACCACGATTTACAACGCGCATTGGCAACGAGTGTGCAGTGAATACTATGACGACATTATCACGATCTGATTCATCAAATTGTTCAAGTCCCATATTAATTCGTTTTGTCACTGCATTCAAAAAGCCCTCATGCAATGGCCATCGATCAATTAAACTCCATTCAAATTCTTCCCCCAAATTCAAACGCTTCAACTCTCTCCATAAATGGTTCATCGAGGAGCCTGACGTAGTACATGACCAATGGGGGTACTGTGAAAATGCTATAGCTCGTTTAACACCATCGGCTTTCATTTGCAGCAATGTTTCCTCGGTAAGTGGTGCGGCATATCGAAACATAATATAATGTTTATGTGGTGCAGTTTCTGGGGACAATTTATCTAATATTTCAACCATACCTTGCCCTTGTTTTTCGGTCCATATACGTATGGGAGAACGTCCACCAATTTCATCATATTGTTGCCTCACTTTTGGTGTTCTTCGATGTGCTATCCACGGACCTAAGTAATCTTGCAACGGACCTAACTGAATTATTTCACCGTCGTTGAACAAGTTCTTTAGAAATGGGCCAGTTTCATCCAAATCGTTCGGTCCGCCCATATTTAACATTACAATAGCCGTTTTAGGTGGACTCTCGCCATCAACTATTGTACCAAAATATTTTACATACTTCAGGCTATCAAAATTAGTCTTCCGGTAAGACGTTTTATCTAATGGTTCACATCTTTTTTTCAAAGTATTTTTACATTTAGAAAAATTGAATGCATGATTGCGTGTTGATCTTCCCAATAAACGACTGGAGAGAAACATATTTTTGGTATTAGTGCCTGGAAAAAATGTATGGAACACAACTGATATAGTAACTGAGGATGTTGTAGGAGGTATATGGAGGAAGCTACTGTGTACGTGTACCGGTAGTTGTAATAACTTGGTGGTGGAATTAAAAAATTTTTCCAATAATAATATACTACTATATAATAAATTAATAAAAAAATAATAAATAATTTCAATAATTGGAATAATAATAATTGTAATAATAATTAATAATAATAATATAATGTAATAAATATGATGATAATAATAAAAATTTTAAAATTCTTCTTCGATCAAACTATGTTCGATAATACGTAATATCATAATACGAGTAATTATTACGAGAAGCTAATAGAGACGACTATAATAAAACTATACAGCTCTATGCGTCTCAGTACTACGACATACTACTATTACTACTACTCAATCCGGTTTTAGTTTGTTGTTGATCATATTCTAATTCCTACTATGCTAATAAATCTTCAATTTACAATAGTGTATTGTCCTACTTATTTATGAAAGCAATTTTTGTAATCTTGCAAATCATAAAATAAAGAAAAACATTTTTTACATTGATATTTTGGCCCCAACAAGAAATT